>Ga0163155_10000115_pt1 | contig 87027 bp, 76 predicted proteins | sample OliLakLV19SP4G1_FD_148611 | JGI IMG/M metagenome (GOLD analysis project Ga0163155, IMG submission 148611) | Freshwater microbial mat bacterial communities from Lake Vanda, McMurdo Dry Valleys, Antarctica - Oligotrophic Lake LV.19.SP4.G1 | ecosystem: Environmental > Aquatic > Freshwater > Lake >... | reverse complement strand
GCCAACATGATATTCATAATACCAATACCGCCCACAAGTAGTGAAATACCTGCAATGGCTGCCAAAACAAAGTTGAATGTTTCTTGCGTTTTTTGTTGCTCTTCTAATAATAACTCCGGCACTTCTATTTCAAAATCTATGATATCGTGATGTCGCCGTTTGAGCAGGCGGGCAGTCACATCGGCAGCACCGCGTAGGTATTTGGAGTCGGATACCCGCACGACCATTCGGTCGAGTTGGTGATAATTATCGTCCTTTTTCTTTTGATTGTCATTATTACCAAAAAACTGATTGCCACCGCCGATATCTGCTTTGGTAATGGTTGCTCGATTTTTAAAACGCAACAAAGCCGTCGAAACCGGTACGTACACATCGTCATTATAATCGCGAATACCCAAATTTTCCAAGCTTTCGGAACTGGCGTTTCGTTTTTCTAATACCCCAACAATCGTCAACCAACTATTACCAGCTTTTATTTTTTTACCAATGGGCGGCTCATTCGGAAAGAAACGCGTTTGAATATTTTTACCAATGATGCACACCGGGCGACCGCTTTGCAAATGCGATTCGTGAAAAAATTGCCCTTGACTGAGGTTGAGGTTATTCAATTCAAAAAAAGCGTTGGTCACGCCCACACAGCGTCCTTTTTCCAATTTACCGTCTTCAATGAGGGAAGTGGGCAGCACGATTTCGGCACTGATTTGTTCTACTTGCGGCAGCACATTTTCAATCGCTTGCAAATCTGCCATCGTCAAGCCCGGCGACCAAGGTTTTTTATTGTTTTCTTTTCCTGCTCCGCCTGAGTTATTGTTGGCAGCCGGCTGCGCTTTTGCTTGATCGTCTTCTTCCAGAATAATCGCTTTGATGACAATATTATTCGTACCAATGAGCTTCATGCGGTCGAGAATGGATTGCTTTGCACCTGTGCCTATCGCCAACATTGCAATCACTGCCGCTACGCCAAACAAAATGCCCATGCCGGTGAGGAGTGCGCGCAAGCGATTGGCCAGCACGGCTTCCATAGCGAGGAGAAAATTAAAAAGAAGTCGTTGCATAAAAATTATTTTTCAACACGGAGATTTTTGCCCGCACTATATTTTTAACCGCAGAGGGCGCAGAGATTTTTCGCAGAGAGCGCAATGTAGGACTTAGCGTCCTTTGCGAAACCTCTGCGGTTAAAAAAAGCCTAGCATCTGGCGTCTAACTATCTGGCATCTAATTAATTAATGATAATCATACCACCACCGCCACCACTTTGAGATTGCAGATTTTCCTCGGGTACTTGCTTGCTACGGGCGAGGGCTTCGGCTTCGCGTTTTTTGCGCTCGGCTTCCTGTTTTTTGCGGATGTCCTCTTTAATTTTCTTTGGCAATGGTACAAACGTCAGTTTTTCGGCTTCTTTGGGTATGACCAGTAAGATTTCGTCATCGGCATTCAAACCATACGTTACAATTACTTCATCGTCATTTCCATCACCGGTAATCACCTCTTGTTTCACTGTTTTACCATCCTGTTTTTTATAAACAAATGGCAGACTATCACTTTGCAACGCTTCGATTGGAATAAATAATACATTTTTATGCACATACGTCACGATTTCATTACCGGTCGTCATTGCCGGGCGCATTATAGAATCACTTTCATTTACTTGTATAATAATTTCAAAAACTTTGGCATCATAATCTTTTAACTGCTCGCCGATATTTGCTACCTGAATTACTTTTCCGGTGTAGGTACGGTCGGGAAAAGCGTCAATTTTGAGCTTCACTTCTTGTCCTTTTTGCACCTTGCTGATGTCTACTTCGTTGACATATGTTTTGGAAATCATTTCCGTTAAATCCGGCAACTCCGCCACTGTTGGGTCCCACGCATTTAGCTGCGAACCTGGCGTTACTTTACTTCCATCCCAACTGCGAGCATAAATGACCATTCCATCTTTAGGCGCCATGACGGTAAATTGTCCTGCCAGTTCCGACAAGCGTCCGAATTTGTCTTGATTCAAGCGAAGTGAAGTATTAATTTCTGAGATTTTTGCCTGCGATTTTTCTCGGGTCAATTCCGCTTTTTGCAATAACTGTTGATAATCGCGCTCGGTGCGTTCCAAGTCAATTTTAGCTTGCTGAATGACGCTTTGCGGCTCGTATTTACTTTGTTCGAGTTGGAGGTCTTTTTCCTTTTTTTGAAATTGCAAATTGACTAATTGGTCGCGCAAGCCCCGCATTTCTATTGCTGTATCAATTTTCGCTTGTTCGAGCTGCGTGAGAATTTTATCAATTTCGGTTTGCGCATCGCGCATTTTATTGGTGAGTTCCGTTTTATCAAGGGTAGCCACGTATTCACCCGCTTTCACTACGGTTCCTTCGGCTATCAAGTCCGTAATATTCGTTTGCCAAATACCCACGGTGCGCATTCCTTGTGGACCCACAATTTTCTCGGAGCGTTTGGCTTGCAATTCGCCCGTTGCCGTCACTTTTACTTTGAAATCGCCTTTTTTGACGCGCGTACTGAGTTGGATGTTTTCTTTTTTCGTTTGCGAGGGTTTCAATAAAAACCAGCCAGTCGCCACTGCTGCAATGACAAGAAGTGAAATGAGAATCGCCTTGAGTTTCATCGGAAAGGGTATTGAGGTGTGTTGAAATTTTATACAGATATAATGCAAAGTTAGCAGATAGTTACAAATGCAATCTTAATTTAGTGTTAAGGATGCAATATTTAACTAAAAGTTGCAGGAAGTGCGTTAAATTATTGGAAATTGTTTTGATGAAAATTTTGAAAACATATTGATATAAAAGCCAGAAATTCGTTATATTTGTAAAAAGTAAAAAAATGACCGTTACGCAGGAAGTCAATCTATTAAATCGAATTACTACCAATCCAGCAATTATGTTGGCAAGCCCACCAGTCGTGGCACTCGGCTCACCGTTGAACATTTATTAAAATCGCTTTCCGCTGGTCTGACTTTCGAGGAATTGCAAGAAGACTATCCGTTTTTAGAAGAAGAAGATATTGCCGCTTGCCTTTTATACGCTGCTTAATGTTCTGCACTTGGTCACTAAGTGTTAAGTCTCTTAGTCAAATCAAAGCTTCCCACAAAATCTCCACCGGATGCAACGCCTTCCGCCCCGTGCCATCCAGAATCTGATGCCGACAACTCGTGCCTGGAGCAGCAATTATTACATCATTTTTAGAATTTTTAACTGCTGGGAACAGCACCAATTCTCCGATCTGCATACTTACATCATAATGTTCTGCTTCATAACCAAACGACCCTGCCATGCCGCAGCAGCCGGAAGGAATCACTTCTACCAAATAATTTTCTGGCAATCCAACTGTCCAAGCACTTACTTCTACGCTCGCTAATGCTTTTTGATGACAATGTCCGTGTAATAAAACCCGTTTTTCTGTTTTTGTAAAGGATTCGGATGTAATGTTGCCTTTACGTATTTCTCGTGCAATAAATTCTTCAATCAGCAACGCATTTTTACCTAACTCCTTTGCCGCCGCTTGGTCTTCCGGGGCTACCAACTTCGGATACTCATCTCGAAAACTCAAAATGGCGGAGGGTTCAATGCCAATCAGCGGCGTATTTTCATTTACTAAATCTTTAAAAATCTTTACATTTTGCTTCGCCATCTCCTGCGCCTGCGGTAGCAAACCTTTGGAAATATGCGCCCGACCGCTCTCGGCGTGTGCTGGCATTTCGACTTCATAGCCCAATTTTGTCAATAATTCGATGGCTTTGATGCCGATGTGCGCGTCGTTGTAATTTGTAAATTCGTCACAGAAAAGATAGACTTTGCCTTTCGGGCTGCCAGTTTGTAAGCGATTTTTATTTTTATTATACCATTTTCTTAATGTAATTTTTGACAACGCTGGCAGCGACCGTTCTTTCGCTACACCCAAAAACCGTTTCATTATATTGCTTGTAATGGAATTCGTCAAAAAGAAATTACTTATGCCTGTCATTCGCGCCGCCAAGCCGTTTAATGTGCCAATATTTGCAAAAGCTTTCGCTCGCATCGGTACGCCATGCGTTTTATAATATTGATGTAAAAATTCTGCTTTCAGCGTGGACATATCTACATTCGATGGGCACTCCGAGGTGCAACCTTTACACGAAATACATAAATCCATTACATCTTTTAATTCCTTGTGTGCAAAGCGATTTTCGCCATTTTCACTCCGAGTCAAAAATTCGCGTAAAGCGTTCGCTCGTGCACGCGTCGTGTCTTTTTCATTCCGAGTCGCCATGTAGGACGGACACATCACGCCGCCGCTCACGTGCGCCAGTTTTCGGCAATCGCCAGAACCGCTGCATTTTTCCGCCGTCCGTAAAATCCCACCCGTTTCTGAAAAATCAAAAATAGTATCAAATTCTGGCTTTGGCACATCCTGTAAGTAGCGCAAATCCTCGTCCATCGGCGGCGCGCCGGTTATTTTATTCGGATTAAAAATGCCCTGCGGATCCCACGTTTGTTTAACTCGTTTGAGTAATTCAAAATTCTTTTCGCCCAACATTAATGGAATAAATTCGCCTCGCACCCGTCCATCACCATGCTCGCCACTCAAGGAACCATTATATTTTTTTATCAATTTGGCGGAAGCCTCTGCAATCTCGCGCATCTGTTTTACACCTTCCGAAGTCATCAAATTCACTGTCGGGCGAATGTGCAACTCGCCCGCCCCCGCATGGGCGTAATAAACTGCTTGTTGTCCAAACTGCGTCATCAATTCCCGAAACTCTGCAATGTAAGCTGGTAAATCTGGCAAATCCACTGCCGTATCTTCCACAAATTCCAGTGGCTTCGTATCACTTTTTACATTTGACAACACGCCAAAACCCGCCGCTCGCAGTGCCATTACATTTTTTACATCCGGCGGGTAAACAATGGGAAACGCATAACCATAACCTTCTATATTCATATCTGCAATCATCGCATTCGCCGCTGCCGTTGCTTCCTCGCGCGTCTCGCCTCGAAATTCAATAATCAAAATCGCCTCTGGATCACCTTGCAGAAAAAACCGATTTTTCTGCTGTTCCAAATTCTCTTTTGTACAATCTAGAATGAATTTATCCATCAATTCACACGCATACGGCTGATGCCGCATCGCCACAAGCGTCGCTTCCAACGATTCCGACAAGGTTGCAAAATGTGCACAAACCGTCGCCTCTTCCGGCGGTGGCAACTTGTTTACGTGTAATTTTATTTCGGTTGTAAACGCCAACGTCCCTTCCGAGCCTGCTAAGAGTTTACAAAAATTAAAATCTGTTCCGCCTTCTGTAAATAAATTTGATTTCAACAACTCATCTACTGCATAACCCGTATTCCGCCGGTGAATATTGGGTTTGGGGAACTCTCGTAGAATCTCTTCCTGCACTTCCGGCGGGCTCAATTCATTATAAACTTGCTGATAAATTTTACTTTCTAAACCATTTCCATTTAGTTTTTCTTGAAATTCATTTATAGAAATATTTTTAAAAACAACATTCGAGCCATCACTTAAAATCGTCTGTAATTCCATGACATGGTCGCGCGTCACACCGTACTTGATGCTCGTCGTTCCGCTCGAATTATTTCCGACCATCCCGCCAATCATCGCGCGGTTCGCCGTCGAGGTATTTGGACCAAAAAACAAGCCATACGGCTTCAAAAATACATTCAACTCATCCCGAATCACGCCCGGCTGCACCCGCACCCAACTCTCTGCCGCATTCACTTCTAAAATTTCGTTCATATATCTCGACACATCCACCACGATGCCCGTACCCACACATTGTCCTGCCAGCGAGGTTCCCGCCGTGCGCGGAATTAGTGTCAAGCTGTTTTCTTTTGCAAAAACAATCAACTTTCGAATGTCTTCCGCGCCCTTTGGATATGCCACTGCCAGTGGCAACTCTCGGTAAATGGAGCCGTCGGTGGCGTACAGAATGCGGTGTAAATCATCGGTAAGCAATTCGCCTTCGAGTTGAGTGGCTAAAACGGGTAAGTTCATGTTTCTAAAATTTGTGCGGAAAATTACTAAAATTGCAGGAAGCCAAACAACGTATTCGAGTTTTGCCACTGGGATAAAAATACTGATGGATGAAGCCTTCAAAATAAACACCTCGAAACCTTCCTGCCCTAAAAATTTGTTGTTTAAATGTTTAATTTTGGAAGTCCGCTAAAGTACGCATTCAACTCAATATCCAACATTGCAAGTTTTACAAAAGTACAACGAATCTTTCTTACGTGAACTCGAACGCCTCAATGCCGAGCAGCGCGAAGCTGTGGACCACATCGAAGGTCCGGTGCTGGTCATCGCGGGTCCCGGCACGGGGAAGACACACATTTTGGCGGCGCGGATTGGGCGCATTTTATTAGAAACAGATACGCAGCCACAAAATATTCTTTGCCTTACATTTACCGATTCTGGTGTACGTGCCATGCGGCAGCGTTTATTGCAATTGATTGGTCCTGAGGCACATCGTGTACATATTTTTACTTTTCATTCTTTTTGTAATAATATTATTCAAGATAATTTAGAGTTATTTGGTCGGCATGAGTTGGAACCGGTGAGCGATTTGGAGCGGATTGAAATGATTCGTCGCATGATAGATAAATTAAATGTGTCGCATCCGCTCAAGCGTGGACAAACAGATGCTTATTTTTACGAAAGTCACTTATATGACTTGTTTCAGCGCATGAAAACCGAAGATTGGACAGTGGAATACGTTCACAATCAAATAGATACGTATTTGAATGATTTACCCAATCGCAAAGAATATAGGTACCAAGTCACGCGAGGCACATTCAAAAAAGGAGAACTGAAGCAAGCGAAATTTGACGATACGCTCGAACGCATGGAGCGGCTCAAAGCGGCAGCGGCATTATATCCCGCTTTTCAACAAGCGATGGAAGAGACGCGGCGGTATGATTATAATGATATGATTTTGTGGGTGTTACGCGCATTTGAAGAGAACGAAGCCCTTTTGCTCAATTATCAAGAACGCTATCTTTATTTTTTGGTGGACGAATATCAGGATACGAATGGCGCACAAAATAATATTTTGCGGAAGCTGATTGAGTATTGGGATAACCCAAATGTTTTTATCGTTGGCGATGACGACCAGTCTATTTATGAATTTCAAGGGGCGCGGTTAAAGAATCTGACAGATTTTTATGCAACTTATGAATTGGATATCAAGTTGGTTTTATTGCGCCAAAATTATCGCTCTTCTCAATTTATTCTGGATACTTCCAATGCGTTGATTTATAATAATCAAATTCGTATTGTAAACAGCTTGAGCAATTTAGGCATTGAAAAGCAATTAGTTGGTCGGCATCCCCAATTTGCAAAATCAGACATTGTACCGAAAATTATTGCCTATCCAAATCGTACGCAGGAGGAAGCTGCCATTGTGCAGCAAATCGAACAGTGGCAGTCAGAAGGTTTTTCATTAGAAGAAATTGCGGTTATTTATGCAAGACATAAACAGGCTCAAAATTTAATTGCGCTCCTTGAGAAAAAAGGCATTCCTTACAATACCAAACGTAAAGTCAATGTACTGGATTTGCCGCTCATTCGCAATGTGCGCGAGATTTTAGAATATTTACAAGATGAATTACAGCAATCGCATAGTGGTGAACACTGGCTATTTCGGATTTTACATTTCAATTTTTTAAATATTTTACCGGCTGATGTTGCGAATGTAAGTGTATATATTGCTTCGTTTGGACAAGAAACTCGTCCGCGCTGGCGGGATGTTTTAAGAGACGAGCATTTATTATCAAAATTAAATTTGGAACGAACAGAATTGCTTTTGCAATGGGCGCAGTTGACGGACAATTGGCTACACGATGCGACCGGCGCGAGCCTACCTTCCTTATTAGAAAAAATTATCAATCGAAGTGGTTTATTAAAATGGGTATTGGAGCATCCAGATAAAACGTGGTTGTTGCAAGTACTCAAGACTTTTTTTGATTTTGTACAAGCAGAAACCGAGCGAAATCCGCGGCTGACCTTGCGACAACTGCTTGATATGCTGCGTAGTATGGATGCCAATCGCTTGGCTATTGGATTAAATAAAGTGACGGTTGCGGAGAAAGGCGTAAATCTCGTCACGGCACACAGCGCAAAAGGCTTGGAATTTCAGCGGGTTTTTCTGTTAGATTGTGTGAAAGATAGTTGGGAACCGGCGGCTCGTGGCAATCATTACCGCTTTCCAATGCCCGATACGTTGACTTTTTCGGGTGAAGAAGATGCACTGGAAGCGCGGCGGCGACTGTTTTATGTGGCGATGACGCGCGCAAAGGAATATTTGCAATTGTCTTACAGTCAGCAAGATAGAAATGGAAAAGATTTGCAGCGAACTATTTTTGTAGATGAGATTTTGCAAAATGAGCAATTAAAGGTAGAAGCGCAAGAAGTGCCGGAAGCTATTTTATTGGAATATCAAATTTTGCAATTGACGGAAATGCCTGTGCCGATTTTGCCGCCGCAAGACCGTGCGACTGTGCAGCGTTTGTTGGAAAATTTTAAACTCAGTATTTCCTCATTGAATCAATATTTGAAATGTCCGCTCGGATTTTATTATGAAGATGTACTGAAAGCTCCCATTACTGAAAGTGAATCCGCAATTTATGGAACAGCGGTGCATAACGCACTGCGTCGCTTGTTTGAAAAAATGAGTTTGGAACCGGACAAAAGATTTCCAGCAGAACAAAATTTGGTGCAATATTTTGAAGAAGAAATGCAACGTTCGCGAGGTAATTTTTCGCGGCACGAGTACGAGCGGCGATTAGAAATGGGACGGCAACATTTATCCGCTTATTATAAAAAGAACATTCATCATTGGCATAAAAATGTACGTATTGAATTGACTATCAGAAATGTAGAAGTAGAGGGCGTACCGTTGACTGGCGCGATTGATAAATTAGAATTACATGAGAATCTGAAAACAATCGTCGTGGATTATAAAACGGGCGAAATAGAGCCCAATAAACTACGCGCTCCAAGTGAACAGCACCCATACGGCGGGAATTATTGGCGACAATTGGTATTTTATAAAATATTATATGAAAGTTTTGACCGAGGCGCACGGCGCGTAAATACAGGCGTTATTAGTTGGGTAGACCCTGATGGAAAAGGAAGATTTAAGGATATGGAAATAGAAATTGCGCCGCAAGATGTAGCCTTGGTGCGCCAACTTTCTAAAGAAGTATATGATAAAATTCAAAACCACGAGTTCTATGAAGGCTGTGGAAAGTCGGATTGCAAGTGGTGCAATTTTGTACGAAATAATGTGGCACCGGATAGTTTTGCAGAGGTAGAGGTGGAGGAATTGGATGATTAGCAGCAATATGCTGATTTGCTAATCCCGCTTTACGGGACAAGTTATGCTGATTTGCCAATACGCGTAGTTCTTGGACTTTACTTTTTGGTGAAATTTTATTAATTTTGAATTCTATAATGTGGTGTTTGACATTAACACACAAACACATTGACATACAAACACAACCAAACCATGACAGCCGTTTCGCAAAAACGATATACGTTAGAAGAATACGCGGAGTTTGAATACAACGCCGAGCAGCGACATTATTTTTATAATGGAATGATTATACCTATGGGCTACACTTCAGAACTTCATGGTCAAATTATCTTTAACTTAATACGCGAACCCGGTATTTTAATTGAAGATGCGGATTATTTAGCTTATTCAAGCGAACGAATGATTCACGTATCGGCTTGTAATTTGAATTATTATCCAGATATAGTTTTCATAAAAGGAGAGCAGCAGTTTCGACAATTGAAGCCGCGCATGAAGGCGACTATGAACCCCTATACGCTTATTGAAATGTTGTCAGATACGACAGCGAGTAAAGATAAATTCGATAAGTGGGAATGTTACCGCGAAATTCCTTCTTTACAGCAATATTTTATGATTGCACAGCATAAACCTTATATTGACATTTATAATCGAATCGGAAATTCCAATAAATGGGAAAATACGTATGTAAATAAGTTGGAGCAAACGATACACATTGCGGAATTTGATATTTCCGTAGCGCAGATTTATAAGAAAGTGGTGTTCCCCGAAAAGCCAGAATTGCAAACGGACGAACTTCTTTTTGAAGAATAAATTTAATTATTCCACATTTTGTATTTTAGAACGCTTCCCAATCATAATTTGGCATCCTCTTTTTTATTGCAAACTTTTTTCTTTTTTTGAATCCAAATAGGCAATTTGCTATAGTTTTATTTTGAATTATCTGGGTATAACTTCCTGTTTTTCAGCCTTTCCAGCATCATTGAATTGTAAAAAAGAAAAATTCCGCTTTGTTAATCCAATGCTACTGCTTACTTTTGCACGGCTTTGAAAAAAAGGTAAAGGAGAAACGGAACAATGCGCAATTTCCTATTCATAATACTACTATTTGCTGGGTTTCTGACTAGTGCCACGGCGCAGGAGAACCAGACGGAAGAACAAAACGGTACAGCCACGCACGAGCAAGCTGCCACCGAACCACACGGCTGTGAGTGCCACGAGGATGTAGAAGAGGGCTTTGACCCTGCCACCACTGCTTTTCACCACATCGGCGATGCCAACGTCTTTTCCATTGGTAGTTCTATTCACATTCCATTGCCTTGTATTTTGTACGCGCCAACGCAAGGGCTTTCTGTATTTATGTCAAGCAAATTTGGCATTGGTGAGCATGGAACAGGCGAGAAAGCGGTAGACAAATATGTGCTGTACGATGGCTGGGTGATGCGCGTACCCGACCCTAAATTTCCAACCGGCGAAGTCGCCATTGACTGTATCAATCATAAAACGGAGTTAGACGCAAAAGGTAAAGAGCGCGATAAATATGAAGTGCTTTATAAAGGTGAATGCTACCCATTAGATAAAAAAACGACTTGGGATGGCGGAATGCTCGGCGGCGGCGTGACTTCTTTTTACGACTTTTCCATTACGAAGAATGTGTTTACCATGTTGTTGGCGTTCGCGTTGCTATTCTGGCTATTTAGAACTGTAGTAATTGGTTACAACAAGCGGCAAGGACAAGCTCCGAAAGGCGTACAGTCATTCATAGAGCCGATTTTTATTTTTATTCGAGATGAAGTAGCAGTGCCGTTTCTGGGGCATAAAGCAGAGAAATATTTACCTTTTTTAATGTCTATTTTCTTCTTCATTCTTGGATTGAATTTGATTGGACAGTTGCCGATTTTTCCGGGTAGTGGGAATGTGACGGGGAATCTCGCAGTGACGATGGCACTCGCGCTTTTCACATTTGTTTTGGTGAATTTAAGTGGCAATAGACATTACTGGGAACACACTTTGTGGATGCCCGGTGTGCCAGCTATTATAAAAATTTTGATTCTAACTCCGGTAGAGATTCTGGGTTTATTCATCCGACCACTCACCTTGATGTTGCGACTTTTCGCAAACATTACGGCTGGGCACGTCGTGATTGTGATTTTTGTGGGTATGATTTTTATTTTTGGACAATCTGGAGAGAATCTTGGTGGAGGTATTATTGGTACGGTGATGGCAGTACCGCTCACGCTTTTTATGATGGCAATTGAATTATTGGTGGCGTTCATTCAAGCGTTTGTGTTTTGTATTTTGACGGCATCTTATATCAGCGCGGCGGTAGAGGAACCACACCACCATTAATATTAGGAGGATAAGAGGATTAGAAGATAGGAGGCGTAAATCTTAACTTTTTAGCCTTCTAAATCAAAAAGAAGTTATTTTAATTCCGTATAAATTTAATTGACATGACTGGTACATTAGCAGCGTTAGGAGCGGGTTTGGCAGTAATCGGTGCCGGCATCGGCATCGGCAACATCGGTGGCAAAGCAATGGAAGCCATTGCACGCCAGCCAGAAGCAGTAGGTGATATTCGTTCAAACATGATTTTGATGGCAGCCCTCATCGAAGGTGCAGCGCTTATCGTTATCATCTTGAGCATCTTCTTTACCTAAGCCAAGCAGCTTGAAAAAAACAGGGCTGAATGCCGAAACGGTTGGTTTTGGCTTCACCCCTTTTTCAGATGCCAGATTTATAGATGCCAGATGACAGACCGTTTTAGTGTAGTCTGACTTCCGACATCTCTTTTCTGACTTCTTATAAAAAAGATAGACAATGAACTTCGCACTCTTTCTTGCAGATTTTTCGGTAATGAAGCCAGAACCTGGCTTGTTACTTTGGACGATTTTAATTTTTGCCCTTTTTTGGATTTTAATGGGACGTTTTGCTTTCAAACCAATTCAAGCGGCTTTAAAACAGCGGGAAACAGATATTCAAAAATCGTTGGATCAAGCAAAACGCGCGCGCGATGAAATGTCAACGCTGAAGTCCGAGAATGAGAAACTGCTGCGGTTGGCACAAGAAGAGCGCATGAAAATATTGAAGGAAGCCAACGAGGTGAAAGATTCTATCATTGGAGAAGCGAAAGAAAAAGCAAAAGCAGAGGCGCAAAAAATAGTAGCAAATGCCAAGCAAGAAATCGAGCATCAGCGCATGGCTGCTGTCACCGATGTGAAAAACCAAATTGGTACGATGGCAATCAACATCGCCGAAAAAGTGATGCGCAAAGAATTACAAGCCGGCGGCGAACAGGAACGTTTGGTGAATTCTTTGGTGAATGAAATGGAACTCAATTAGATATTGAAACAGGTGTGGCACATTTTAGAAATGCGCCGCACCTTATCAGCATATTAGCATATCAGCACATTAAAATATGTCAGTTACAAGAATAGCACATCGGTACGCCAAATCCTTGATTGACCTCGCGGTTGAGCAAAACAAATTGGAACGCGTACGCGAAGATGTACAAGCGTTCAAAGAAGCATCCACCAATAAAGATTTTCGGGCGTTTATCAAAAGTCCGATTATTCATCACACGAAGAAGAAACAAATTATCAAGACTTTGTTTGAGGGGAAGTTTGACACGTTGACCATGTCTTTTTTAGATATTTTGACGCGCAAAGGTCGAGAAGAATACCTGCCGGAAATTGCAGCGGAGTTTATTCAAGAATATAAAAAAATCAAACACATTACGACGGTTCGACTTACGACGGCTACTCCTTTGAGCGAAGCTGCGGTCAATGCCGTTCGCACTAAACTGATTGATACCACTAAAACGAGTGATAATATAGAATTGATGACGGCAGTAGACCCGGACCTTATCGGTGGCTATGTGCTTGAATTTGATGGGAATGTATACGATGCCAGCATCAAGCACAAATTGGTACAACTGAAAGACGATTTTGACGATAATTTATATATTTCGCAGATTATTGCGCGGTAAGTAGATTCACGCAAAGGCGCCAAGACGCGGAGATTGTATATCGTATAAAAACTTTGCGCCTTTGCGTGAAAATGAATTTTAGATAATTCTATAATTTAAAATAAAATGGCAGACGTAAAACCTGATGAAATATCCGCGATACTCAAGCAGCAACTGTCTGGCTTTAGCACCGCAACGGAACTGGAAGAATTTGGCACGGTACTCCAAGTGGGAGACGGTATTGCTCGCGTGTACGGCTTGACAAAAGCACAGGCTGGTGAATTGGTAGAGTTTGAAAGTGGTGTGCAAGCCATCGTTTTGAACCTCGAAGAAGATAACGTGGGCGTGGTTTTAATGGGTTCGAGCGAAGGCATTAAAGAAGGCTCGCGTGTGAAGCGCACCGGACGCATCGCAGCTATCCAAGTAGGTGATGGCATGGTGGGTCGGGTTGTGAATACGCTGGGCTTCCCGATTGATGGGAAAGGAGAAATTAAAGGTAAAACATACGAGATGCCTTTGGAGCGCAAAGCACCGGGCGTTATCTATCGCCAGCCAGTAAACGAGCCATTGCAAACGGGTATCAAAGCAATTGATGCGATGATTCCGATTGGTCGTGGACAGCGCGAGTTGATTATTGGTGACCGTCAGACCGGTAAAACGGCGATTGCACTTGATACAATTATCAATCAAAGAGAATTTCACGAGCGCGGTGAAACCGTTTACTGTATCTATGTTGCTTCTGGTCAGAAGGCTTCTACCGTAGCACAAGTAGCGCGTACACTGGAAGAGAACGGCGCGATGGACTATACAGTAATTGTATCGGCATCCGCTGCTGAACCTGCACCTTTGAAATTTTACGCACCTTTTGCAGGTGCTGCGATTGGAGAGTTTTTCCGAGACACGGGTCGTCCGGCGCTGATTATTTATGATGATTTGTCCAAGCAGGCAGTATCCTACCGCGAGGTTTCGCTGTTGTTACGCCGCCCGCCGGGACGCGAAGCATATCCGGGTGATGTATTTTATCTACACTCCCGTTTGTTGGAGCGCGCCGCCAAAGTCATTGCAAACGACGAAATTGCTCGTCAGATGAATGATTTGCCAGATTCGTTGAAAAATGCGAAAGATGATAATGGTCAACCACTGGTGAAAGGCGGCGGTTCCTTAACAGCGCTGCCAATTATTGAAACGCAGGCTGGTGACGTATCTGCCTACATTCCGACCAACGTAATTTCGATTACGGACGGTCAGATTTTCTTGGAATCTCGCTTGTTCAACGCTGGTATCCGTCCTGCTATTAATGTAGGTATTTCGGTAAGTCGCGTGGGCGGTTCTGCGCAGATTAAATCCATGAAAAAAGTAGCGGGTACACTGAAACTCGACCAAGCACAATACGAATCTTTAGCGGCTTTCGCCAAATTTGGTTCGGACTTGGATGCTGCAACGGCAGCCGTTTTGGAAAAAGGCAAGCGCAACGTGGAAATTCTAAAGCAGCCCCAATATTCGCCAGTATCGGTGGAGAAACAAGTGGCAATGATGTATTTGGGTACAAAAAACCTATTGCGTAACGTGCCAGTTGATAAAGTGAATGATTTTGAATACGTATTCTTGTCCACACTGGAACAGCGCCACCCGCAGACCTTAGCCGATTTCAAAAAAGGCAACTTGTCTGACGAAGGAATGAAAAATGTAGAAGCATTAGCGTTGGAGCTGGCTTCACAATTCAAATAATTTTTTAAGATGCCAGATTAAAAGATACCAGATGCCAGACGCGCGCTCACTCCCTAAGAGTAAAAAGAGCGTATCTGGCATCTGGCATTTGGCATCTGAAATCTGACAAAATATGCCTGCTAACTTAAAAGAAATACGGGAGCGCGTTCGCTCGGTGCAAAATACGCAGCAGATTACCAAAGCTATGAAGGTGGTGTCGGCGGCGAAATTGCGAAAAGCGCAACAGGCAATTGTGCAAATGCGCCCTTATGCGGACAAGCTCAACTCGATGCTGCGCAATATTTTGTCGAATGTAGACAGTGACTTGGCGATTGATTTTGCGAAAGAACGGGTGGTGGAAAAAGCGTGTTTGGTTGTTGTTACTTCTAATCGGGGTTTGGCAGGTGCTTTCAATGCGAACATCATCAAAGCTGCGATGCGCGTCATTGCTACAGAATATGCAGAGATACGAGCAAAAGGGAATTTAACAATTCTTTGTGTTGGCAAAAAGGGATACGATTTTTTGAGAAAGCGCTACCCGGACGTCACCTTTATTGCAGACTTTGTAACGGCTTTTGATAACCTGGGTGCAGAAAATATATCGCGCGTTTCAGGTACTTTGATGAAGGGTTTTGAAGAAAGAGCGTTTGACCATGTGATAGTCGCTTATGGACGATTTAAAAACGCAGCTACGCAATATCCTGAAACAGAACAATTTCTGCCGGTCGCAAAATTGCAAGTAGAAGGTGACTCCAAACAACGCGCTTGGTACATTTTTGAGCCGGATGCGGAAAGTTTATTGGGCTATTTAGTGCCGCAGATTTTACATACGCAATTTTATCGTTATGTGTTAGATACCCACGCTTCGGAACACGGTGCGCGCATGACCGCCATGGACAAAGCCTCCGAAAACGCAGAAGAATTGTTGCGGGACTTAAAATTAGGTTACAACAAAGCTCGACAGGAAGCCATTACGACCGAGATTTTGGAAATTGTGGGCGGTGCAGCAGCGTTAGGCGGTTAAAAAGGTTTGGGATTTGAAGTTGCTCACTTGATATTGACAGTTTCTGGTTTGCATGTTAAAGTTTGAGCGGTCTGGCATCTGGCATCTCAAAATCCGGCATCTTGTTTTAGCTTGACGTTTAAACGTTTCAAAAATAAAAGAGCGTCGTTTCTGATAGGAGCGGCGCTTTTCTCATTGTGGGAGTTAGGGTTTTCAGCATTATAGGATTTTCAGCATTTTATTCATTCCATAATTCTATAAATTCTAATAACTTTAGGCTGCTCGTAAGTAATCAAGCTATTAGCGACTGCCACTGCAAACCGCCAACTGCATACTGGTATTAGCCTAATTTGAATCCACACTATGAAAGCCATTATACCCGTAGCTGGCACTGGTGCCCGCCTTCGTCCGTTGACTTATACGCAGCCCAAGCCGCTCATTCCAGTGGCTGGCAAACCGATTATTTCGTTTATTGTAGACCAGTTGACTTCCGTTGGTATTCAAGATTTTGTGTTTGTAATTGGCTATCTCGGCGAGAAAATCAAAGATTATGTAGAACAAACGTATCCGAAAATCAATAAAGAATTTGTAACGCAGGAAGAGCGATTGGGTTCAGCGCATGCCATTTGGACAGCGAAAGAAAGTTGGCAAGAGGCAAAAGAAGTCATGATTTTCTTCGGCGATGTAATTGTGGATTTGGATTTTCAAAAAGTAATGGATTCGCCAACCTCCTGCATCGGTGTGAAACGTGTGCAAAACCCGCGTGAATACGGCGTGGTAGAATATAATGAAGAGCAAGTCGTAAGCAGAGTAATTGAGAAGCCGCGCATCCCAAAGTCGGATATGGCAATGGTCGGTTTTTATAAAATAAAAGAAGTAGATGCCCTGGCGGAAGCATTGGATTATAATATCTCAAACCAGATTTTGACCAACGGCGAGTTTCCACTTACGGACGCGCTCATGCGCATGATAGAAAAAGGCGTGCAACTGCACACGGTATTGGTAGACAACTGGTTTAATTGTGGTAAAAAAGAAGTGTTGCTGGAAACCAACGCCATTCTACTCGACCGCGAAGGCTATGCCTCTAGTAACTTGCCGGAATTTGACAGCTCTATCATCATTCATCCGGTGAGTATTGGCGGGAATTGCCAGATTTCTAATTCTATTATTGGTCCGCACGTCACCATCGGGCATGATGCAAAGATTGACAACGCCATCGTCAAAGATTCTATCATTGGCAATTACGCTTCGCTAAAGGAAGTCGTGCTGCACAAATCCGTCATCGGCAATGACACCGCCGTCACCGGCATGCGCCATAGTTTGAATATCGGGGATAATACGGAGATTGATTTTAGTTAGAAATATTTTGGCAATTTGTAATGATTTTAAAATCTATCAAATATGAAAAAACACGAAAAAATTCTTGTGATTTCTATAGTCGCCTTAATCAGTATTTTATTTGATTGCAAGATTTACGGATATGGTACGGCTTTATACCAGAAAATGATATTATTGGTGTTATAATGAATTGATTTACAAATGTTCCCCCAGCCACGCAATCTGCGCCGCCAATTCCAAATTCTCCTTCGCCAATTCTTTCTGCGCGTAGCGGTGCAATTCTTCGATTGGATTTTTTAATTGCAATAAACTTTGAATGTAAATATCGTTCTGTAATGTTTGAATCATTTCAAAAGTAGGGGCAGCAGGCATTCCAGCAAATTGACCTAAGTCGTTGCCGGTCAATATGTTACTCTTGCGAATACTTTCGGGTAAATTATCATAACCGATGCCCATTCTATTTTGTGGTTGTACAATCGTGTGAATCGCCTCGCCGCTCGCACGCACGTAATAGGCGCGACCCATACGACCCATGAGGTCAATTTTATGCGGATCAATGCGTCCATTTTCATCCAAAATTGCTTCGTCAATGTGCATTTTTACAATTTCACAAATGATGAGATGCCCTGCGCCGCCTTGCTCGCCTAACGGAATGATTTCCTTTAATTTACATTCCATTTGCACCGGCGATTCTTTTACTCGATACGGTTTTACTAAATCGGATGCAATTGGTGTCAAACCTGTTTTTGCAAATTCACTCATCTCTTTTGGAAACTCTATGCCAGCCACTGCTGCTTGTCGCACAATGGCATAAGTCACGACATTTATAACCACTTCGCCCGTTTCCATTACATTGTGTAAAGTATCTTTCGTGGTATTACCTTCTACTTTACGATTGGAAGAAAAAACCAAAATAGGTGGATTGGAACTAAAACAATTGAAAAAGCTGTAAGGCGCGAGATTTGGATTGCCTTCCTTGTCCACGGTGCTGGCAAAAGCGATGGGACGGGGCGCTACGGCTCCAAGCATATATTGGTGAAAATCAGCAGTGGGTATCGTACCGGGTTCAATCGTCAGCATAAGCAGTTTTTTCAAATAGCGAAACCTTCTGTTCGCATACGGGTTTTGCAATAGTAACGTGGCTTGGCACACAACGTTACAAACTTGATTTGAATTATCCGCATGAAAAAAGTGAAATTTCCGTTTTGGACTGGCTTTTTATTGGTAATCCTTCTTTGGTATGGAGGGAGATATTTTTATTTCCAACCTACGTTCGACGTGCGCGAGCAAGCACCTGATTTTGAAGCTACTTTATTGAATGGAGTACCATTTAAACTGAAAGATGTACGTGGCAATCATGTACTCGTTCACTTTTGGGGGAGTTGGTGCGGACCGTGCCGACAGGAGAATCCAGCATTGACGGCTATTTATAACCAGTATCAGGAAAAGAAATTTACAATCGTTGGTATCGCCATTGAAAAAAATTCGAATAACTGGCGGCAAGCAATTGAACGCGACCAACTAAATTATCCTTATCATATTTTAGACCAAACTTCTAATTTTAAATTTTTTGATGCGCCACTTTCTAAATTATATGGCGTGAAGCAGCTGCCAAGTAACTTTCTGTTGGATGAACGTGGCACGATTATAGCGGTAAACCTTACACCACCACAGTTAGAAGCTCATTTGAAAGAAAAATTATAAAAGTGGTGACTCTATAGTTATTACAGTTATATTTTAAAAGTAAATAGATTTTTTTGTAGTACCTGTTTATTGGCAAATTAGCACATCAACTCATCCTGACAAAATGACGCAAATTATCTTGTGGCAAAAAAATTGCTAAGAGGTAGTATGTGGAACAAAATGCGAAAAGCGATGCACAATCAAGAACCATTGGAAAACCAAACACACGACGAATTATCAAAAGAATCAGCGCAGACAACTACTGCGGATGAATTTCTAATAGATGCGCTCCAAACCGACGAAAACCAAGATTTGGCTGCCACCATGCAGGCAGAGCTGCAAACGGTGCAAAAAGACTACGACGAGTTGAAGGATAAATATATGCGGATATTTGCGGAGTTTGACAATTATAAACGGCGTGCTGTCAAAGAAAGATATGATTTGATAAAGACTGCTTCGCAGGACATCGTGACAGCACTTTTACCGGTTTTGGACGATTTTGACAGAGCCAAGCGAAATGATGAAGTCAGTGAAGGAATTAATTTAATTTATAATAAACTACACGCTATTTTACAAAGTAAAGGCTTGGAAACGATGGAAAGTAACGGACAGCTCTTCAATCCTGAATTTCACGAAGCCTTGACGGAAATAACCGCACCCAACGAAGAACTAAAAGGTAAAGTAGTAGATACGATTGAAAAGGGCTATCAGTTGGGCGATAAAATTATTCGCTATGCAAAGGTGGTAGTTGGTAAGTAAGACCATGATTCGTAGGAGGATAGGATTAGCAAGATGGATTTATATTGACCTCCGTTCATAAAATAAATTGCTGATTTACAGATGAATCGTAAATAGAAAAAATGGCAAAGCGCGATTACTATGAAATACTTGGGGTGGCAAAAAATGCCGACCAAGATACGATGAAAAAAGCGTATCGAAAATTGGCGCTCCAGTATCACCCTGACAAAAACCCGGGCGATAAAGCATCGGAAGATAAATTTAAGGAAGCAGCCGAGGCGTATGAAGTGCTGAGTGACGCGGATAAGCGCGCCAGATACGACCGCCACGGTCACGCAGGTGTAGACCCGAACGGTATGGGCGGCTTTAGCGGCACGGGTGGTATGACAATGGATGATATCTTCAGTCAGTTTAGCGATATTTTTGGTGAGTCTGGTGGAGGTTTTAGTAGTCAGTTCTACGATAGAGGCGGCGGCAGTGCGCGTCCGCGCGGACAGCGTGGTACAAATCTGCGCATTAAAGTCACGCTTACATTAGAAGAAATTGCCACGGGTGTTACCAAAAAAATCAAAGTTAAAAAGCAGCTCACTTGTGATGTGTGTAACGGCAGCGGCGCAAAAGACAGCAATTCTGTCAGCACTTGCAATACGTGTCGTGGCGCGGGTTATGTGCGGCAGGTGAAAAACACGTTTTTGGGTCAAATGCAGGCGACCGTGACGTGCCCAACTTGTAGCGGTACGGGTACCACGGTGACTGCCAATTGTGTGAAATGTAAAGGCGACGGTGTGGTGTATGGCGAAGAAATGATTGATATGGAAATACCGGGCGGCGTGGAGGAAGGAATGCAATTGTCGTTGCGGGGCAAAGGAAATATGGGTCTGAAAGGTGGACCTGCTGGCGATTTGTTGATTACAATTGAAGAAAAACCACATGATTATTTGCAGCGCGACGGCATGAATCTGATACATGATTTATACGTCAATTTTGCAGATGCGGCGCTTGGAACGAGCTTAGAAGTGCCAACCATTGACGGAAAAGTGAAAATAAAAATTCCGCCAGGCACACAGTCGGGTAAAATTTTCCGGTTGAAGGATAAAGGCTTGCCGTCGGTGCAAACGTATGGGCGAGGTGACCAACTCATCCATATAAATGTGTGGACACCGAAAAAATTCAATGAGGAAGAGCGCCAAGTATTAGAAAAACTGCGCGCGATGCCTAACTTTCAGCCGCAGCCGGTAAAAGGCGAAAAAGGCTTTTTTGAAAAAATGAAAGATTATTTTAAATAATTTATGCAGCAGAAAGGACGTTAGCCAAGATTGTTAACGTCCTTTTTATATTTTTAGAATGAAGCTATCCTACTTTCTTATTTCAACTTTCTTATTTCTTCTTTTAATTGCCTGCGGTCCAAAATATGCTGTCAACAAAACCTATAATCTTTCTAATAAGGAGTGGACATACGCCGATTCCCTCCGTTTTGATTTTGAAATAAAAGACACGCTGGCATTATACAATTTGTTGTTAGAGGTAAAACACGCCACCGATTTTAGCTTTCAAAATCTCTACACCCGCATTCACACCCAATTTCCCGATGGTACGCGCCTGAGCAAACCCGTCTCGCTTGAACTCGCTGATAAAATCGGCACTTGGCAGGGCGATTGCAATTCAAAAACTTGTACACTGGAAATCAGGATTCAAGAAGGTGCTTATTTCAATAAAACAGGAAAATATGTTGTCATTGTAGAACAATTCATGCGCGAGCAATCTATTAAAGGCGTCCAAAGTGTGACTTTGAAAGTGCAAGAAACAGGTGAAAAGCGAAAATAATTAAATCAGTAGACAGTATTCAGTTTATAACTGTTTGAAAGACATACTTTTACGAAGTGCAAAAATTTTCTATGTTTTTTTTGATATAATTGGCTACTTGGAAAATTCCAACCACAAACCGCTTCATTTATTTACATTCCTGAAACATAAAATTAATATAGTAAGCATCGCTTAAAACAATCTGGACTGCAATTTTGTCGTTACCTTTGCCATGTCTTTTGAAAAGGCCATGTCCGCCAACCAAATAATACTTTGATTATGAAAAAAAATCCAACAAAATTGGAATCAATAACCAATTTTTCCAATAACAATACTGATTTATTAGATACAATGATTGTACCAAATGAAGTAGCCGAAAAGGAGATTCGCCATTTATTTAGTGCTTTGGATACGGACAAAAATGGAGTTATTACACTTCAGCAAATCTTAAAGAGGCTCACCGAAATGGGCATCCAAAAAAATGACCCGCGCTTGCAAGGCTCCTTGAGTGTGTACGTGAGTATGGACGAAGACCCAGATGATGTTATCATAGAATTTTCCGATTTTGTAAACTTATTGCAAAGTGGCAGCGCACATTTGATAAAAAGTGCTATTAAATCAAACTTGATTGTACCTGATTTTAAACAATTCACAAAAGACATTCGAGCTATTTACGAGCATACAAAAACCAATACAGGAGGGCACGTCGCCACTTATATTCCACAGTTGAGCCGCGTGAATCCTGATATGTATGCCATTTCGGTGTGTACCATTGACGGTCAAAAACTTCAATTGGGCGACCATAGCCAGCATTTTTGTGTACAATCAATTTGTAAACCAATCAATTACTGCCTTACGCTCGAAGAACACGGCGAGGAAAAAGTGCACCAACACATTGGGCGCGAGCCGAGTGGTATTGGTTTCAACGGGTTGGTTTTGAATGATAAAGGCTTGCCCCACAACCCAATGATAAATGCCGGTGCGATTATGGGTTGCTCTCTTATTCGTCCGCAGTTGCAGATGGCAGACCGTTTTGACCATGTACTCGATACTTGGACGAAATTGAGCGGCAATGCACCTGCGCGATTTAACAACGCCGTTTACCTCTCCGAAAAGGAGACTGCCGACCGCAATTTTGCGTTGGGTTATTTCATGCGCGAGAAAAAAGCATTCCCGCCGAATACAAATTTGACGCAGACGTTGGAATTTTATTTCCAATGTTGTTCGATTGAAGTGACGGGTGATGAATTGGCAGTAGTGGCTGCGACCCTTGCCAATGCTGGCGTTTGCCCGACTACCGGCGAGCGCATCTTCCAACCTGATACGGTCAAGAACTGCTTGAGCTTGATGTCTTCTTGCGGGATGTACGATTTTTCAGGAGAGTTTGCGTTCACGATTGGTTTGCCTGCCAAGAGCGGCGTGGCGGGTGGTTTGATGATTGTCATTCCGAACTTGATGGGCATTGCAGTGTACTCACCTCGATTGGACGAACTCGGCAACTCCGTGCGTGGCATCGAATTTTGTAAAGAACTCATTCAAAACTTTAATTTTCATATTTATGATTCGCTGACTGGTAATTTACAACAGAAAAAAGACCCGCGCGTCAATCGCATTCAATCCAAAATAGACAGTGTTATCAGCTTATGTTGGGCAGCCAGTGAAGGCGATTTGTTTGAAGTGCAATCCCTCATTGCAAAAGGTGTGGACGTAGATGCCGCCGATTACGACGGTCGCACCGCTATGCACTTAGCCGCTTCCGAAGGACACCCAAAAGTAGTGCGCTACCTGCTCAATAAACGCGCGCAGGTAAGTCCATGCGACCGCTGGGGCAACACGCCGCTCGCCGATGCCATTCGCGGGAATCATACGGAGGTTATTAAAGTTCTAGAAGAGTATAATGGAATTTTATAAAATGTAAAAGCGCTTGATAATCCGACTCCGTACCGTGTAAATAAGATTATTCATATGCGCCCATAGCGTTATAGAAGACGGATTGTGGACCGATTCTTTTCATGGCGCGTGTAAAATCCGTCCGCTATCCGTCGCACCCGCGCAAATCTGTGTTCTATTAATACTAAAATAAAATTAAAACGACGTATTCAAATCTTTTTAAGATCATGTAAATCAATTGATTACCAACTGCCAACTGCGTACAGGCGACTGCATACTGGTATAAGTGGCACGGGTTTATGAAAACTTTTGTTCCGCTGTACTCCATGTTGCCGCTCCATCTTTTAATGAATCAGCAGATGGTTGTAATAAGCGTGTAATATCATTGTCCAATCCCCACATATAAATTTGGTCTAAAATTGGAATCAATGCCTTTCCTTTTTCTGAAAGATGATACCACACTTTGATTGGCGTTTCATCCAACACTTCCCGTTCTACAAAACCCATTTCCTGCAAACTTTTCAATTGTTGCGACAACATTTTATCGCTGATGCCCACGATGCGCCGCTTCAATTCTGCAAAACGCAGTGGTTTTCTTCCTAAATTATATAATACCGACAACTTCCACCTGCCGCCGAAAAGGTGGAAAAACGTGCTAACCGGGCATTCCGCTAAGATTTCCTGCTCATTTACATAATTGCTCGAATTTGTTTTGCGCATGGCACTTACTTTTTGGTTAGTTACTTACAAAGTTGTAGCATTTCTAGGATTTGTATAAGGGCTTGGTTCGGAATAATTTTGTGCTTGTAAAAAGTATTTACAAACAAAGTGTAAAAATAGTTGACAAGATGTTTTGGACAAATTTGAACCAAAAGAAAATTATCATCATCGGTGGAAGCTCTGGCATGGGCTTTGCCACTGCAAAAATGGCTTTTGAACTCGGCGCGAACGTCACACTCACCGGACGCACTGCCGAAAAAACACAACAAGCGGCTTCAACAATCAATCCCGCCCTGCAATGGGCAACACTGGACGTAGACGACGAAACGCAAGTGAACCATTTTTTTGACAAAATTGCTGAGATAGACCACGTCTACATCGCTGCGGGTTCGACTACTTTGGGAAGCGTCACAGATGGGATATTGGCAGAAAAATTGAAAGGTTTTGAGACGCGCTTGACAGGCAGTTTGCGGGTAGTGCGAGCCGCCATTTCTAAAATGAAATGTAGAGACGACGTATACGATTTTGTGAAATCTTATTTAAAAAGGAGAGAAGTGTAGGAATACGCTTCTCTTCTTTATTTTAATTCGTAAACAATCTGTTATAAAACTTTTGAACATCTCCCCACCTCTCCCGTTTCAAAATACAGAACACCCAATCAGGGATTTTTTAATTTAATTATTTAACCCAAAAAATTCAATTATGAAAAAGATAACGGATATCAAAGGATTGCTGGAACATGAGGTGCAGGATTTGTACTCCGCAGAAACGCAAATCATTGAAAATCTGCCAGCTATGGAATCAGCGGCAAGTGACAAAGAATTAAAAAAAGCGTTTGCCACACACTTGAAGCAGAGCAAAGAACAGTTGAAGCGCTTAGAAAAAGTGGCGAAGCAAATGGACTTCGAAACGGGCGGTCACACTTGCAAAGCGATGGAAGGCTTGGTAAAAGAAGGAAAAAGTGTCATTGGCATGGCGGCTTCTGACGAGGCACGCGACGCGGCTTTGATAGCTTCCGCACAGCGCATTGAGCACTATGAAATTGCTGCGTATGGTACTGCTCGCCACTACGCAAATATGATAGGCGAAAGCGGAGTTGCAGAGTTGCTGGCACAAACGCTGGACGAAGAAAAAGATACCGATGAGATCTTGAATGACTTGGCGATCCAAAAAATCAACAAGGAAGTTAGCCAAAACTGATAACAGTTTTTGAAAAAAAAACGGTCATTCGCCAAGCTGGTGAGTGACCGTTTTTATGTCTGAAAACCTATAAGGTTTTTGGAAACCTTATAGGTTTGTGCGTCTCAACGAGCCGTCGTACTGGTCATCTTTTTCACCATCGGCAATTTGATTTGCGAAGTATAAGTAGCAGAATGATGCACTTTATTATGCGCTGTCACGCCAATGGCTTCATCATAATTATTGCCACCGGTATTCATATTTCTATCAAAACGCGGAAAATTGCTGCTTGAAATTTCAATCCGAATTTTATGTCCTGCGGCAAAATAATTACTCGTGGACATTGGGCTTAGTTCCAATTTATACACTTTCCCGTTTTCCATAAAAACTTCTTTCGTAAAACCTTCGCGGTAACGCGCCCGCAAGATGGTTTCATCCAAATTATATGCCTTGCCATCGGGATACACATCAATTAATTTGACCGTGAAATCTGTATCTTTTACATCGGAGGAGACGAATAAAGTGGTTTCAATAAAGCCGCTAATTTCCACACCTTCTTTCAAAGGTTCGGAAGTATAAACCAAAATATCTTGCCGTTTTTCCATTTCTTGCTGGTCGAATGCGCCGCCTTGCACGGCATTGCCGGTACAGCACACGTTGCCACCATAGGATTTTACTGGATTCATCGGGTCATACGTGAACGCATCGGGCGTGTCTTGTTTGCTGGGTTTGGTAAGAGTCAATTTTCCATCGCCATTCAACGTATTGGCTTTGCCGCCGCTATTTAAATAATAAGTTGTCATTTGCGCCGCAGCGGGAGGCCACGTTGCAGAAGTCTGCCACTTATTCATACCCATCGTGTAATATTGCACTTTCGGAATTTTTTGTAGAATGCCGTTTTGTTCCCCTTTCAACCAATAATCAAACCACGCGTAAGTTTGGTCATCATAATTCAATCGCGCATCGCCCACGCTACGCTCGCCTACGATGGTATTTTCGGTCGCTCTTTTATAAGCACAATGTAAAGTCGGTGCAACAACAAGGTATTGACTATTCGCAATTTCCGGTGATTTTGCACTTTTTATTACATGATTGTACAATGTTAAATTTGGACTACTCGACACATCATACCACGACACAAACCAAAAACCGGGTTTCTCAATCGGCATATTATCATGATAAATTCCACCTTTATACCATGCTGGGTCATTTGGCTTACGCCGAATCATCTCTTCATACACGCCCACCGGACCATTCACATTTTTTAAAATATCTTGCAAAGGCAAGTGTGCCAATCCTTTCGCCCAATCAATTTTCTCCCGCTCCGGCGCAAGGTCAAAAGCCCGCGAAGCCCGAATCAACTGCTCTTGTGTAGCATCTTTCGGAAACATCGGACGAATCTCGTCATTTTGCACGCCAAATAACCAAGCCGTAAATAACATCTGTCCCGCGCCGCCGCGATACCAATTGCCTTGTTCATAAAATTTCCCAACCCGACCTACACCTGCACCAAACCCTTGCGCCACAAACGTCGCCAGTGCTGGATGATTCAGCGCCACCACTGCCATTTGCCACTCCGCCGTAGAAGAACAGCCAATTGGCGCAATCTTTCCGTTGCTCCAAGTTTGTTTTGAGAGCCAGTCCAGCGCATCGTAACCATCGGTTGTAGGCGTTCCTAAAATATCCCATTCGCCCTCTGAAAAGTAGCGTCCGCGCTCGTTTTGCACCACATAGGCATAGCCGCGCTTCACGGCTTCGTAAGCTCCATTGTAACCGCCCATTTTTTGTTCGCCATCGCCCCACGAGTTGAAATTGTAAGGCGTTTTCGAGAAAATAATCGGTACTTTCTGGTCGCCTTTCGGTCGGTAAATGTCCGTTGCCAATCGGATGCCATCACGCATCGGCATCATCACCTTTTGGTCAATAACGGCGATTTCTTGTAGTTTTTTGAAAATGCTGTCAGATGCCGGTTGCGGTTGCGCAAAGACGCTTGAAGCGAAGCATAGCAGCCCAATTAGAAAGTATAAACTTCGGTTTTTCATATTTGGAGTAGGTTTTGGTGAAGGAATACGAATTGTAGATTAGACAAATGCAATTGCTTTTCTGTCCCAATTTTATTACTTTTATAAAAAAGGGCATTGTGTTAGCTTGGCAAGATTATATTACAACTGACCCTGAAATTTTACACAGAAAGCCCACTATCAAAGGAACGCACATTCCGGTGGATTTGATATTGGAGAAACTGGCTTACGGGGAGAATGTGGCGCAACTATTGGAAGCGTATCCTCGGATTAATCAAGAGGAGATTTATGCCTGTTACCGTTTTGTAAACGTTTGAAAAGTAGGTGACGCTTTGCATAAATTGTAAGTAAGTGTAAATAATTAAAATTTAAACTATTGACTTTCAATGCTTTAAATAATAATTAACTAATTTTCTTAATAACTCAACCCGCCCAACTCTCTCTATCCAAACTCCGAAAATGAATCGCTTCTGCCAGATGCTCCAATTGAATCGCTTCACTTCCACTTAAATCAGCAGCGGTACGCGCTACTTTTAAAATTCTATCGTATGCACGAGCAGACAATTGCAATTTTTCCATCGCTTTTTTGACGAGGTTGATACCGGCTTGATTGATTTGGCACACTTCGTGCACCATGCGGCTCGGCATTTGGGCATTGCTGTAAATGTCTTTGCAATCTTTGAAACGCTCCGTTTGAATTTCACGGGCTCTGACGACACGCTCCGCAATATCTTTACTGGTTTCAGCACCTTTATTTTGGCTGGCGAGTTCGTCGTAGCTCACCGGCGTTACTTCTACGTGCAAGTCAATTCTATCAAGTAATGGACCCGAGATTTTACTCAAATATTTTTTCACCACGCCAGGACCACACACGCAGTCTTTTTCAGGATGATTGTAATAGCCACACGGACAAGGATTCATAGAAGCGACGAGCATAAAACTGGCAGGAAACTCCACGGAACTCTTGGCACGAGCGATTGTGACGCGCCGCTCTTCCATCGGCTGGCGCAGCACTTCTAAAACGGTTCGTTTAAACTCCGGCAATTCATCCAAAAATAATACGCCGTTATGCGCCAAGGAAATCTCCCCTGGATGCGGATTGGTGCCACCGCCCACGAGCGCTACATCGCTGATGGTGTGATGCGGTGCGCGGTATGGACGAACCGTGACCAAGCCTGCATCGGACGGCAATGCGCCCGCGACGGAATGAATTTTAGTCGTTTCAAGGGCTTCTTGCAAAGTTAAAGGCGGTAAAATAGTAGGTAAACGTCGAGCCAGCATGGTTTTTCCCGCACCGGGCGGACCGATTAAAATGACATTATGACCACCAGCAGCAGCGAGTTCTAAAGACCGTTTAATATTTTCCTGCCCTTTTACATCTGAAAAGTCAACATCATAGAAATTGTGCTGGTCAAGGAATTCCTCGCGGGTATTGACAATCGTAGGTTCTAATTTTATATCCCCATTTAAAAAACCGGCAGCATCGCGTAGATTTTCGATTCCATACACTTCCAATTCATTGACAATTGCAGCTTCGCGAGCATTTTGTTTTGGTAAAAGAATCCCTCTGAATTTCTCTTTCCGTGCTTGAATTGCAATCGGCAACGCACCACGAATCGGACGCAGACCGCCATCCAACGATAACTCGCCCATGATGATAAATTTGTCTAAAAGGTCGGTTTGAATCTGTTTGCTACCCGCCAAATACCCAATCGCAATGGGCAAATCATACGCAGAACCTTCTTTACGAATATCCGCTGGAGCGAGATTGACCACGGTTTTAAAACGTTCCATTCTATAATGCACATTCCGAATAGCCGCTTCAAAACGTTGAAAACTTTCGCGCACCGCATTGTCAGGCAGACCAACGAGGTTATAAAACGGGCTGCCCGCTGGCACTAAGCCACCAATATTTACTTCTACTGTAATCGTCTGCGCATCCACGCCGTGCAAGGCACTAGCAAAGGTTTTTACCAACATGATTATTTAAAGATTGAGGTTAAGTTTGAGGTTGAGGCAGAATTTTCAGACCTCTAACCAGAAACGCTAAACGTACCTTGTGACGAGAAAGTAAAGAAAAAGTAACAACTGCAAATAAAAGTTGGTATTTCATTAGTCCGATATTCCATCAAAAAGTGTTATGTTTAGGAATAATTTTTTCAATGGATATTAAAAATATTGTTAAAGAATATACGAATGGGGAAGTGACGGTGGTGTGGAAGCCGGGGCTTTGTATTCATTCTAAAATATGTGTGACTGGCTTGCCGGAGGTTTTTGATTTCAATGCGCGCCCATGGACGAATGTGCAAGGTGCTCCTACTGCAAACATCATCGAGCAAATAAAAAAATGTCCGTCTGGTGCCCTGTCTTTTTACTTAAATAATGAAACCTCTGTGGAAGAAAAAATGGAGGTAGAGACCGAGCGTATTGTAGAGGTGATACCTAATGGTCCGCTCATGGTATACGGAAATATTCAAGTGAAACACGCTGACGGCACGGAAAGTCATCATGAGCATCGCGTTACCGCATTTTGTCGGTGTGGCGCTTCTAATAATAAACCGTACTGTGATGGTTCGCATACGAAAATAGGATTTCAAGAGTGACGGAGAGAAAAGGTGACGGAGTGAATAAGAGAAAAAGTGCCTAAGTGACCAAGTCACGAGTGCCAAATCACAAGTAACCAATTACAAATAACGAACCTATGCATTCCTACGACACGCTATCTCAAGCCTTGAATGATTTACAAGCTCGTGGCTTCACGTATGATTTCAATTTGCTGGAAAGCCATATTGAATGTAAGCAAAATCAAACCTTTTATAATCCAGAACAATTTAATGTGCTGGAAACGTATCGCTTCGAAGGAATGACTAATCCTGATGATAGTTCAATTCTCTATGCTATAGAAACGGAGGATGGCTTGCGTGGTACTTTAATGGATGCTTATGGCGCATATGCCAATTCAATTACATCCGAACTTATTGCCAAATTGAATATGAAGCACTTGGGTGCTTGATACTGCCATTTCAAGTAGTGGCTTGACAAATTGGCAGCTTAACATGGAATGGCTCGTAAGTTGTTATACAATTGATGTTTAAACTTTAAATCACCAGCCAAATAAGTTTGGTATTATAACGAAAGCCATGAAATCAAGAACCATCGCACATATTTTAAAAGGAAAACAATTGAAAGTAGGCAGCATGACTGTGAAGCAGCCGCTTCCTACGGTTCAAGTAGACCAAATAGATCCGTTTTTGCTGCTGCATCATTTTGGTCCAGCAAAAGTAGAAGCCGGCACTGACCCCCTGGCGTTGGGCGCGCATCCGCATCGAGGTTTTGAACCAGTTACCTTTTTGTACAGCGGCGGTATTCGACACAGAGATAGTCGCGGCAATGAGGGCATTCTCTCCGGCGGCGACGTACAGTGGATGACAGCAGGACTGGGTATTATTCACAGTGAACAGGCTTCCAAATCATTTTTAGAAACAGGTGGCACGATAGAAGGCATTCAATTGTGGGTGAATCTGCCAAAGAAAGATAAAATGGTACAGCCTCGTTATCAGGATATTAAAGCAGCGGAGATGCCCGTTATTGTTGAAAATAAAGTAAATTTGACAGTGGTAGCGGGTGAATTTCGTGGCAAGCGTGGTCCTGCGATGACGTACTCGCCGATTTTAGCGATTAAAGCAGATTTTCAGGCAGGCAGCGAGACGTTTGTAGAAATTCCGGCAGGCTATAATGCGTTGGCATATATTTTGAGTGGAGAAATAGAAGTAAGTACTGGATTTCAATATACTGGCGAAACCTTGTTGCATTTCAACAATGATGGAGATGGTTTCCAATTGAAAGCCAACGCCGAGAGCCACGTCTTAATCCTCGCCGGAGAGCCGATAAATGAACCCGTTGCTTCTTGGGGACCGTATGTGATGAATACGCAAACGGAAATAATGGAAGCGATGCGCGACTACCAAATGGGAAAAATGGGCGTGTATGTTGATTAGGTGTGTTATGGTGTTATGGTGTTTTTGTATGTTTAGAACGTGAACTGCTTTTAAAACTAAAACACTATAACACTCCCTTAACACAACTTTTGACCCCACTTTTGCATTTTATAATATCTAAATCAACGATGGTATGAACAGAGCATTCATGATTGAATTTGACTTGCCGGAAGCGCCCAACGAAGAGTTTTTCTCGCTTGTGCCGCGCCAACGTTATATGATAAACCAGATGATGGCAGAGGGCAAAGTAAAATCCTACTCGCTGGCAACGGACCGCTCCCGCTTGTGGATGATTGCAGAGGCAGATTCAGAATTTGAAGTAATGGAAATGATTGCGGATATGCCGCTGAGTCCATATATGACACCATTAGTATCTGAATTGATGTTTCATAATACCTATGAAATATTGGTGCCTTTTTCTTTGAATTAAAAAGAAAAGACGTGACAGGTCTTCGAAGACACGTCACGTCTTTTTTTTCATCTAAACTTAACCCTCGCTTCACACACACTTCCTACCTTTGCCGCATTTCCAATCGCAAAAAATAAAATATGGAACGCAAGCGAATCGCTATTGATATGGATGAAGTCATGGCGGACATAGGTCCTAAGTTTTTAGACCTTTACGAACGAGAAATGGGCATCCGACTTGCCAAAGAAGAATATTGGGGCAAGAAAATTTATCAAATCAACGGTGCAGACCGCATTCGAGAATTATTATTTGAAAAAGGCTTTTTTGCAGACCTTCCCGTAATCACTGGCAGTCAGGAAGTGGTGCAGGAATTGATGGAAGACTATGATATTTTTATTACGACGGCTGCTATGGAATTTCGGCATTCTTTAGAAGATAAGTATGATTGGCTACTGGAACATTTTCCATTTATACATTGGAAAAACTATGTGTTTTGTGGCGATAAAAGCATCATTGGTGCGGAGTATATGATAGACGACCACGCTTTTAATTTGCACACATTTCGAGGTAAAGGTCTACTTTTTACGGCTTCTCATAATATCCACGAGACGGAATTTACGCGCGTCAATGACTGGGCAGAAGTGCGTACCTTTTTTCAGCAGGAGTTGCAGTCGGGAAAATAAGGCAGCGCGCCTTTGTCTAAAAACCGTACTTTTAATTATAATGTAGCTGCCAAACTTGTTTGGTTATTATAAATCCAAATGATTACGATGATAAAGTTTTGTTTTACGCTGCTCTCCTTATTATTTCTTATTACGGCCATTGCACAGGAAAGCCTCAGCCTTACGCAAGCCATTGAAATTGGTTTAAAAAATAATTATCAGATTCAAATTTCGGAACGCGAGTTAGAGATTGCTCAAAAAAGTAACGATTGGAGTATTGCTGGTCGCTATCCCAGTCTGGATGCCTTTCTCAATTTGAATAATGGTTATAGCCGAGCAGACAACACGAATAATCCGGCTTCTTTTGTCCGACAAAGCAATCTTGTTACTTCTAATATTGCGCCGGCGGTAGAATTAAATTGGACTTTATTTAATGGCGGACGAGTGCGCGTTACCAAACAACAATTGGAAGAACTGGAAAGATTGAGCCAAGGTAATGTACAGGTAACGGTAGAAAATACCATTGAAGATATTATTTTGGCTTACTATCAAGTATTAGTCCAGCAGGAGCAAGTGCGCGTACGCGAGGAAGTGCTGAAATTATCAAGAGAACGTGTAGATTATACCATTGCGCGGCAAGAATTTGGACAAGCGGCTACCTTCGATGTATTACAATCGCAAGATGCGTATATAAATGATTCGACGAGTTATTTAATTCAACTCAATACATTTGAAAATGCGTTACGCAGTTTAAATTTGACAATGGGCGTAGATGACCTGAGCCGTCGGTATCAATTGACCGACCAGTTGCAATTCACGACCCAAGACTATGCGTTGGAGGATTTAAAAACTCGAATGCTGGCGACGAATCGCACTTTGCAAAACTTATTTATTAATCGCGAAATAGTGCAATTAGATACCCGTTTGGTTGAAGGTACCGAATATCCGACCATTGGCTTGCGCACCGGAGCAACTTATGGGTTGAACAGTAATCTTGTGGGTACGAGTACGCTTGCCAGTGGCGACGAAAGGGACTTAGGAGGGGTGCGTACCAACAACCTCGGCACGTTCATCAATTTTGGAATTACGTATAATATTTTTGACTGGGGGGTGCGTCGGCGCAATATTGAAAATTCCCGCATCCGAGAAATCACGGCTCAATTGAACATTGAAGATTACAAACGCAACATTTCTGCCGACGTAGAAAATACGCTGGCAACTTATAATAATCAAAAACAACTCGTACAAATCACGAATCAACTCGTAGAAAACGCGCGCCGCAGTTTGACCATTGCAGAAGACCGTTTTGAAGCTGGTTTGGTCAATATTTTCGATTATCGAACGGTACAATTATCGTATATCAACGCCGTGCAGTCGCGCTTGAATGCCATTTACAACTTGAAAACGACGGAAACGAATTTGATACGATTGGTGGGAGGATTGATACGATAGGAAAATAGGACACTGATTTCTATGATGTTTTAAGATGTTTTATGATTTAATGCTATTTTTTAAATCATAAAAAACCATAATTATCATGCAAAATCAGTGTACTAAATCGGTATTTATCAGGAACCCAATCCCTTTTCAAATTGTTAATTTTTTAATACTGACTCCCTATTTCAATTTATAAATTAGATGTTGTAAAATACTAAATATTTTAAAGCAAATAGAATGTTCGAGCGGATTACTATCCGATTTGACCAGATTAATAGTGAGCCTTGTATTAGATTAGGGGTTTGAGAATTCCAGTTGCTACTGTTGTAACAATGATGGCGCAAGGTGTTTCTAACGTTCAAATATTTGAATTTTATCCTGATTTAGAAATAGCAGATATTTAAGAGGGACTTAATTTTGCAGCCGTATAGAATTATTTATGTTAATGGTTATAGAATTACTTAAAATTGCTTGCGAAGCGTTAGATAAAGAGGAAATTCCGTATATGCTTTCTGGAAGTGTTGCAATGAATGTTTACACAGTTCCTCGGATGACTCGTGATATTGATATTGTAATAAGCCTTCGTTTTGAGGATATTGATAAATTTGCTAAAATTTTTGAAGAAGGATTTTATATTTACAAAGAAGGAATAGAGGAGGAAATTCGTCGCCGCGGTATGTTCAATGTGATTGACTTTAAAAGCGGACAGAAAATTGATTTTATTGTTAGAAAAAACACCGCATTTCACCTCAATGAATTTGAAAGACGGCGTCGCATCAGCACTTTCGGGTTTGACGTGTGGATTGTTTCAATTGAAGACTTAATAATTGCAAAAATTATTTGGATTCAAGAATTACAGAGTGATAGACAGATGGGCGATATTCAAAACTTGTTTGATAATACTACTGTTGACAAGGAGTATGTAATAAATTGGTGCAAAGAGCTATCATTAAATACTTTTAATTTAATTCCTGCATGACCGACACACCGCCACATATTCGTCAAATACAAGTGGACATCATCCTTTCTAAAACACCGACAGAACGAGCTATGATGGGTTTGGATATGATTGATTCTGTTTACGAAATTGTAAAAAATTCTATTTTAGAATTACACCCGGGCATTAGTAGAGGAGAATTAATTGGTAAAATTTTTAGGCGTTATTACAGCGATACTTTTACGGAAGCACAATTGACAGCTATAGAAAATCAAATCATTGCATTTCATCAATAATTCAGGAACCCAATCCCCTCCCAAATTGTTATCTCTAAGCCTTTTGCGAATCTCAATTCACAAATAACGATTCACAAATCACAAATAACATCCGCGTGGCATTCCAACTTACTTCCCCTTTTGTGCCGACGGGCGACCAGCCGCAGGCAATCGAGCAATTAGTCAACGGTATTCAATCCGGCGAGCGCAATCAAGTATTGCTGGGCGTGACGGGTTCTGGTAAAACGTTCACGATGGCGAATGTCATTGCTCAATTGGATAAACCGACGCTTGTTTTGACGCACAACAAGACCTTGACGGCGCAGTTGTACGGCGAGTTCCGCGAGTTTTTTCCGGATAATGCAGTAGAATATTTTGTTTCGTATTATGATTATTACCAGCCGGAAGCCTACATTTCAGTGACCGATACATATATAGAAAAAGACCTTGCGATTAATGAAGAGATTGACAAATTGCGGCTGCGAGCTACGTCTTCATTGCTTTCTGGTCGGCGGGATATTATTATTGTAGCGTCCGTATCGTGCATTTATGGTATGGGCAATCCAGAGGATTACAAATCAAGTATTATTCGCATTAAAAAAGGACAGATTCTTTCTCGTAACTCCTTCTTATACAATCTGGTAGATAGTTTATATTCTCGCACGGAGATTGATTTCAAAAGAGCCACGTTTCGGGTAAAAGGAGATACAGTTGATATTAATTTACCTTATGTAGATTATGGGTATCGAATCGTGTTTTTTGGCGATGAAATTGAGGCGATTGAAATGATAGAAGTGGAAAGCGGCAAGCGGATTGACAGCATGGAAAATGCCGCGATTTTTCCTGCGAACCTATACGTTGCACCCAAAGAGCGCTTGACGCAAATCATTCACGATATTCAGGACGAATTATACGGACAAGAAAAATATTTTGAACGAGACATGAAATTGCTGGAAGCCAAGCGCATCCACGAGCGAACGAATTTTGATATTGAAATGATGAAAGAACTCGGCTATTGCAATGGCGTAGAGAATTACTCGCGCTTTTTCGATGGTCGAAGACCCGGTACGCGTCCGTTTTGCCTGTTGGATTATTTCCCAGATGATTATTTGATGATTGTAGACGAAAGTCACGTAACCCTTCCGCAAGTGCGCGGGATGTATGGCGGCGACCGCGCGCGCAAGCTGAGTTTAATTAATTTCGGTTTTCGTTTACCTTCTGCCATGGACAATCGTCCGCTGAATTTTACTGAATTTGAAAGCATGATTAACCAAGTCATTTTCGTGAGCGCAACGCCCGCCGATTATGAATTGGAGCAAACCAGTGGCGTGATAGCCGAGCAGTTGATTCGACCCACTGGCTTGTTGGATCCACCGATTGAAGTGCGTCCAAGTATCAATCAAATTGACGATTTGTTAGAAGAAATAAATGAGCGCGTAAAAAAAGATGAGCGCGTTTTAGTCACGACTTTGACCAAACGCATGGCGGAAGAGTTGACGAAATATTTGACGAAAGTCGGCGTAAAAGTGCGCTACATCCACTCAGAAGTGCAGACGATGGACCGTGTGGAAATCATTCGTGACTTGCGCCTTGGGGAATTTGATGTATTGGTAGGTGTAAATTTGCTGCGAGAAGGTTTGGATTTGCCGGAAGTGTCGCTGGTCGCAATTTTAGATGCGGATAAAGAAGGTTTTCTAAGAAACAATCGCTCGTTGACGCAGACTGCCGGTCGTGCCGCTCGTAATTCTAATGGTTTAGTTATTTTCTACGCAGATAAGATTACCGATTCTATGCAAATGACGATTGATGAAACGACTCGCCGCCGCGTTACGCAAGTTGCTTATAATGAAGCAAATGGAATCACACCACGCACCGTGAGTAAAACACGAGAAGAGATTCTAAACCAAGGATCCATTCTCGACATTCGCGGTAAGAATAAAGCTTACATCGAGCCGGAAATGCCAAGTTTGGCTGCTGACCCGATTATTGGCTACCTCACGCGTGATCAATTGGAAAAAATGATGCAGGAGACCGAGAAAAATATGAAAAAAGCAGCCAAAGACCTTGATTTTATTGCAGCGGCGCAGCACCGGGATGAGTTGTTTGCGTTAAGAGATAAGTTGAAAGTGGCGGTGTGATTTGTGGTCTTTGGAAATGTAGCCAAAACGGTGTAAATTTGGGTAGAATCTGTAAATAAATGGCTACATCACAACTATTAGAAAAAATACTGAAGCAGCCGGATGCGCCGCAGCTTGCCGAGCAATTACAAAATGTATTGCAAGAAGAAAAAAAACGGCGAGTAGCATTTTACAATGAAATTAATGAACAGCAAAAAGCAGAGTTCATCAATGGCGAAGTCATCATTCATTCGCCCGTGAAGCGTCCGCATAATGAAATAAGTGTAAATCTTGTTAAATTGCTGGACACCTTCGTTGTAAAATACGATTTAGGTTTTGTGGGTATCGAAAAAATCATGATTTCATTGACGCGGAATGATTACGAGCCGGATATTTGTTTTTTTAGAAAAGAAATTTCTGAAACGTTTGAACCAGAGCAAGTACTTTTTCCAGCCGCTGATCTTATCATCGAAATTCTTTCCAAGAAAACAGCGCGTAAAGACAGAGGCGTAAAATTTGAAGATTACCAAAATCATGGCGTGAAAGAATATTGGATTATTGACCCAAAAAAGAAAATGGTTGAAAAGTATTTACTACAAGATAGCAAGTACGAATTGGTATTTAAAGCGGACATAGGCGACATCGAAAGCACTGTCTTACAAGGATTTAGTATTCCTATTGAAGCCATTTTTGATAAAAAAGCAAATATGGAAGCGTTAATAAAGTTATTAGCCTGATAGGGAGGCGCCAAAATTGGTATGCCTACTATGATACTAAATTCCGCACAATGATTGTATTGGCGAAGTTAATTAGTGCATAAATACAAATCACAAGATATTGATTTTGAGATAATTAATTTTGCCAATACTTGTTATGCGATGCAAAGTTGCGCATAACGCATAAATATACGTACTTTTTGGAAGTGTATCTCAAAGATAAGCAACAAGGTTGAATGGCGAAACACTTGAAATCTTGATTTTAAAATATTGATAATGAGCGTTTTAAAAAATAAAATATAGCAAATCTCTAAATAAATAATACGAAAAACGCACGCTGTTATATAGCTATTCCGAATTTAAAAACAATACAAAATGCGCAATTCCTTAGCGTTCGTCTCCTTCTTTTTACAACTGAATGTAATATTCATACACCAACCTTGACACATTCGCCATTACTTCTGTCGCCATTTCATCTGATTCCCAGCCTTTTGATAATAAAATCATTACATATTTTCGCCCATCGGGTAGAATGACAATGCCCGAATCGTGCCGCACTTTTGTAATCCAACCGGTTTTATGTGCCACTTTTACATCTTTCGGCAGTTGTGCAGGAATCACTTCGTTGAATTTTTGGTCGAGTAGAATTTGTATCATGGCATCACAAGCCGCTTTATTTATTAATTTTCGCTTGCCCAATTGAGTAAATAACAGCATTAAATCATAAGCCGTTGTGGTGTTATTCAAACCTTTTTCAAATGCTTTTCCGTCCTCTACACCGCGCCGCACTTGGATGTCTTTGGCGCCGAGGTCGCGCATAGTTTGGGTCACATTCTTCGCATCTACGAGTTCTATTATAATATTTGTAGCCAGATTACTACTGAAAATAATCATTTCATAACACAAATCATAAATACTTACTTTTTGCCCTAACTTTTGATATAACTTTGGTTCCGAATCGTCTGATAATTCTAAGCTAAACGGACTACCATCTACAATACTTTTGAATTCGTTTTTTACAACTAATGAATCTGTCAATTTAAATTTTCCCGCAGCCGCTTGTTTGTACACTTCTACCAACACGGGCGTTTTCATCGTACTGGCAGCGTGAAAGTTTTCTTTCTCATTGATATACAATTGGTTGCGTTTCTTTTTTAAATCTTGAAAAGCCACAGCAAACGTGCCCGGCGAGCGCGAAAACTCCTGCTGAATTTGTTGTTGTAATTTTTCTAGCGTTATTTTTTGACTGTATAAATTTGATATTAAAAATAAAAGCAGGCATACAATTCCGAGGCGCATATTGGGCGTTTTTAATTGGGTTAATCGTTCAAAAACTAATTTCAGTAGATTAAATTTAGGCAGAAATTTCATAAATCACACTTTCGTAAAAAAATTCCAACCAACATGACTTCACACGAAATAGATTACCAAATTTACGGCGAGGAAATGCAGTTCGTCGAAATCGAACTCGACCCTTACGAAACCGTCATCGCCGAGGCAGGCAGTATGATGATGATGGACGAAGGCATCGAAGTGGCAACGATTTTTGGCGACGGCTCACACCAAGAAGAGTCAAGTGGATTGTGGGGTAAAGTGCTATCCGCTGGTAAGCGTCTGCTCACGGGCGAGAGTTTGTTTATGACTGCTTTCACGCACGGCGGTACGGGTAGGAAAAAAGTAGCGTTCGCCTCGCCTTATCCGGGTAAAATTATTCCACTCGATTTAGAAAAGTTAGAAGGTAAAATCATTTGTCAGAAAGATGCGTTCCTCTGCGCCGCGAAAGGCGTTGCGGTTGGTATTGAATTCTCCCAAAAATTAGGCAGAGGTTTCTTCGGCGGAGAAGGGTTCATTATGCAAAAAATAGAAGGCGACGGCTGGGCGTTCCTCCACGCAGGTGGTCACATTATAGAAAAAGACCTGACGATTGGCGAAGTGATAAAAGTAGATACGGGCTGCTTGGTCGGCTTCACCCGCGACGTGGATTATGATATTGAAATGGTAAAAGGGATTAAAAATATGGTGTTTGGTGGGGAAGGGTTGTTCTACGCTCGCTTGGAAGGTCCGGGAAAAGTGTGGATTCAATCGCTTCCATTCAATCGTTTGGCAGACCGCGTGATGGCGGCTTCTAAAAACTACGGCTCCGGCAGCAAAGAAGAAGGCAGCGCTCTCGGCGGCTTGGGTAAAATGATTGGCGGGGATAATTGGTGATTTCAGTTGGCAGTTTGTGGGGAGTCCTATTTCGACAATGCAAACTTCATGATTATACTGCAACCAAAATTTGTAATTTTGCGTTTTGTTTGATTGTAAATAAGTAAAAAGTTAACGCTGCCAACTGCCAACTTATAAAATATGACTCCCAAAACGGTCGCCTTTCATACTTTAGGCTGCAAGCTCAATTACTCGGAGACCTCCGCCATCGGTCGTTTGTTCGAGCAGGCGGGCTATGCGGAAGTTGATTTTGAACACGGAGCTGATATTTATGTAATTAATACTTGTTCGGTCACCGATTTTGCCGATAAGAAATGTCGCAATATCGTTCGTCGTGCCTTGAAATTCTCGCCGAATGCAAATGTGGTTGTAGTGGGTTGTTATGCGCAGTTGAAGCCACAAGAAATATCGGAAATCCCAGGCGTTGATTTGGTATTGGGCGCAGCAGAGAAGTTTAGAATTCTTGATTTTATTGACGATTTATCGAAAGCACCGGGCAAAGGCATGGTACGTGCTGGCGAAATTCGGGAGGTAAAAGATTTTGTGAATGCGTTTTCCTTTGGAGATCGAACGCGCTCGTTTTTGAAAGTGCAAGATGGTTGTGATTATAAATGTTCGTTTTGTACGATTCCGCTCGCGCGTGGGCGCAGCCGCAGCGATACCGTGGAAACTGTGGTTGCGAATGCCCAAAAAATTGCCGACATGGGCGGGAAAGAAATCGTGCTGACGGGTGTAAATATTGGCGATTTTGGAAACGGAACCGAGGTCATCGAAGGCATGAAACCTAAAAAAGAAGCACTTTTTATTGATTTAATCCAAGAATTAGATAAAGTAGAAGGCATTAGCCGCTTCCGCATTTCCTCTATTGAGCCAAATTTATGTACCGATGAAGTGATTGAATTTGTAGCGCAATCCGAGCGATTTGTGCCACATTTTCATATTCCATTACAATCTGGAAACAATAAGCAACTACAACAAATGCGCCGCCGCTACCCGCGCGAACTCTATGCCGAGCGCGTCACTAAAATCAAGTCATTAATGCCGCATTGCTGTATTGGAGTGGATGTTATCGTGGGTTTTCCGGGTGAGACGGAAGAAGATTTTTTGGAAACTTACCGTTTTATTAATGAATTGAATATTTCTTACCTGCACGTTTTTACTTATTCAGAACGCCCAAACACGCCTGCTGCTGAGATGGGCGAAATTGTTCCAATACAAGAACGCCGCCGCCGCAATCAAATGTTGACTATTTTGAGCGAAAAAAAGCGTCGCTATTTTTACGAGCAGCATATTGGACAAACACGACCCGTTTTATTTGAACAATATGCTGATAAAAATAGGATGTCTGGTTTTACTGATAATTATATCAAAATTGAAGCACCGTCGGATGAATCGTTATTGAATGAAATTGCAGAAGTGGAGTTAATGGATTTTTCAAAGGATGGGAATGTAGCGGTACGAGTGCTAAATACGTCGATATTTGCTAAATTTTATTGAAATATAGCCCCCGCCTCTACTTCCAACCCTGCTATCACCGCCGATTGCACTTTCTCCGTTGCATCCGCAAAAGCGTGTAATTCGTATTTTCCTTCTTTCAGGGTATAAATTTCGATACTCTGATTATTCGGGTCAATGAGCCAATATTCTGGAATGCCAAATTGCTCATAAATCGCTTTCTTTTCAATGCGGTCGCGCTTGATGGAACTCGGAGAAATGATCTCTACGACTAAGTCAGGTGCGCCGTTGACGATGCCTTCTACTTCGTCTATAATGTTGGCATTTGCTGTGTTAATAAAAATTAAATCCGGCTGTGGCGCATTTACTTCGCTAAGTACTACATCAACAGGTGCAGTAAACACCTCCCCTAATTGCTTTGGTAAAACGTAATTTTCAAACAGACGATTCAATTTTTGGGATATTCTTTGATGCAAAATATGCGGAGCTGATTTTCTCACCAATATTCCATTTAAAATTTCATACAAAAATAAATCATTATCATTAAATTCCATTTCTCGGAACTCACGATACGTTAGTTTTTTGGCTGCTACCATCATGATGTTGCAAATTACAGGAGTTATAAAATGATTGGTAAAATACCAACTTTTATACAAAAATGCAAGTGCTTGTACTGGCGGACCTTATCTGCCGACCTAATACTGCAAACTGCCCACTGCCTACCGCCCACCGCCTACTGATCTCACCCTTCCCGCATCAACGCCAGCAAATCATCCGCACTCATCTTTCCGCTCATATCCGTACCTGCCAATAAACTATCTGCCAAGTCACGCTTGTGTTCGTGGAGTTTTAGGATCTTTTCTTCAACGGTTTTTTCAGCCACGAGGCGATAGACGGTGACGGGACGCTGCTGCCCAATGCGGTGGGCGCGGTCGGTGGCTTGGTCTTCCACCGCAGGATTCCACCACGGGTCGAGGTGAATGACATAGTCGGCAGCCGTGAGATTCAAACCTACGCCACCAGCTTTCAAACTAATCAAAAATAAATCACCCTCACCGCGCTGAAAAGCGTCAATGCGTTCCTGCCGTTTGTGGGAAGGCGTGCTGCCGTCTAGATATTGATAGCGAATTTTTCTACTTTTTAATTCTTCTTCTACAATGGCTAAATGTTTTACAAACTGACTGAATACGAGTGCTTTATGATTATTTTCTAGTAATTCTTCCACCGTTTCTAAAAATAAATCGAGCTTGCTGGAACCGAGCGGCACGTCCGGCTGCACGAGTTTCGGATGACAAGACGCGAGGCGTAATTTGGTCAATTCCGCTAAAATACGGAAACGCTTGTCTTGAATATCGCCATCTTCCGCTTCAATGCGCGTCACCGCATCGCGGCGCAAGGCTTCGTAAAAAGCGCGTTCCTCGGGCGTGAGTTCTACCGTGAGTTGAATTTCCGTTTTTTCGGGGAGTTCATCCAAGACTTGATTTTTGCGGCGACGCAAGATGAATGGTTTTACAATTTTTTGCAATTGCTTGCGCGCATCGTTGTCTTTGTATTTTTCAATAGGCGTGGCAAATCGTTCATTGAAGCGGTCAATACCGCCGAGTAAACCGGGGTTGATAAAGTTGAACAGATTCCACAATTCTCCCAAGTGATTTTCAACGGGCGTTCCAGTAGTTATAATTTTAAAATCGCCTTTCAAGTTCATTACCGTTTTAGAACGTTTGGTGGCACGGTTTTTAATCGCTTGCGCTTCGTCGAGAATAATGGTTGTAAACTGCTTATTTTCAAATGCTTCCGATTCAATTTGCAATAAAGTATAACTCGTTACCAGCACGTCAAACGGTTGCAGTTTTTCAATCATGGCTTTGCGGTCGCCTGCGCCAAAAATTTGAAAACGCAACGTCGGTGCGAATCGTGCTGCTTCTTTCTCCCAGTTGCGCGTCACGCTCACGGGCGCGACCACGAGTGCCGGACCTTGCGAAGCTCTATCCACCAGCACGGCTAAAGCTTGCACGGTTTTGCCCAAACCCATGTCATCAGCGAGGCAAGCACCCACGCCCCATTGCGCGAGTTGCGACAGCCACTGAAAACCCTCGAATTGATACGAACGCAACTCCGCCTGAAACGTGCCGGGCAATTCTGCTCGGTAAGCACGGGCATCCCGAAGTTTTTGTAAGTGTTGTTTCCAGTGTTTATCGGTTTTGAGTTGACCAGCATTTTCTGCAAAATCATCTACTAATTCAGCCGCTAAACCGGAGAATCGCATTTTATCGTCCAAAACAGCATTCAACTCCGCAATTCGTTTTCTAAATTGTTCGGTGAGCGCAATGTATTGTCCATCAGATAATTGTACAAAGTTGGAGTTGGTATTTTGCAATAACTTAGTCAATTCCTGCATCGTCAGCACGAGGTCTTCACTTACTTTCACTTCGCCCGTCACACTAAACCAATCATTTTTCCGCTCAATATTTACACTCAATTGGTCAAATCCGGCACGACCCGCCATGCGCAATTTTCCACCTTTGGGCCACTCAATCACCACTTGTTCGTTTTTACGCGACGTTTCTAATTCTAATAATAATTGTAAGCAACTCTCCACGTCTTGCACATTCCACTCCAAGTTTTTTCCACCTTCCAAATCCAATAAAATCGGGCAGTCATTCTGAACACTTTGCAATAAATCGCGCTCAGTTTTCAAGTTGCGCTTGGTTTGTACGCGCTGTTCGTTTACCTCGCCCGTCACGATTTCCGAGCCTTTGTTGGGCTTTAAATAAGGCGGCGCAGATTGCAAGGGTTTTACAAAAAATTCCAACTGAAAGCCTTCGCCCATTGGAATAAGTAGTGCGTAAATGCGACTATCGGCTTCGACGGAGGGTAAATTTTCATAATGTTCTTCGAGTTCACTTTGCACCGTGACCAAGCTGCGCAAGTTGTTGACAATATTTGCCAGTGCCTCGCGTCCTTGTGTCGGGATGGTCAGTTTATCGCCTTCAAACGCGTTGACAATTTGCAAATGTTTCTGGGTAATTTCTACCAGTTTATATCGCGTATTGGTTTCTTTTATAATTTCAATACCAGTTTGCGTAATTTTCTTATCAAATTGAATTTCAACGCTTTGTCCTTTTTGCTGAACGATTAAAGTCGGCTCACCACGCGACAATTGCACCATCGTGGTCGGTGATTTTTGTAAAAATAACAAAGGATGTTCCACCAATTCCCGCAGGGCTTTGTCCCAATCGGTGTAATATTGCTGTGCCCCGCCGTAGCCCCAGCCATAATCTGACTTGACGGCTTTGGAAATGGCGCGGTCTTGCTCGGTCATGGATTCCACCGCCAAATCTTTAACACGTTTGAGCGCCACGTTACGACCGGCACTCCACAGCCCATCTTTTCCGAGTTTTTGTTCTAATGGTTGTAAGAATTTACTCTCGAAATTAATCTGCCACACAAGTCGCATGGCTCCCGTTTCCGTTTTTTTGCCGCGATTATCAGCAGTAGTTTTTGCGACCAAAGACAAAGCATTGAGTGCGCGTTCCCATTTTTCGATACGAGGAATAAGTTTGCCCAAGGGTTTGATGCCCGTTTCATTCGCAATTTTATCGGCAACAACTTTATACGCCGGGGATTTACTCGTATTTGCCAAGGAAAGAAAGTGTGCAATCTCTAACGCAAACCATTGATTTTCTAATTTTTGCGCTTTTTCTAATACTTCTGGCAAATTTTTTTCATACAACGTTTCCGGCTCTACCCAACTCGTGGCAATGCTCCAACACACCGCATCAATTAAAGTCTTGGGTTTATGAATTTGCAAAATAACTTTCGCTTCCTGCTGCGCATTGAGTTGGTAGTGCGCGCCGGCGCTGATGTAATGAAAAGCCGTTTCGAGTTCAGGCACATTTTTTGCCTGAGATTTACAAGATTCCAACGCTTTTTTGATGGACGCACTGTCTTTTTCGCCCAGCAATGCCATCGGATAAAACAGATAGGAAAGTAACGGTGGTACGCCTTTTTTCTTATTCACACTACGCCGCCATTCTTTGGCATACGCTTCAAAATGCAGCACTGCAACGCTATAATTGCCTTGCATAGCCTCCAAAACCCCCGACAAATGCTGGGAAACTGCTTCCGGGTCTTCACTTGCTAACTTTTGTACCTTGCTCAAATCACCCCGAAATAATCGCATCAGCCAAGCCGATTCGCCAAAAGCGACGTGTTTCTCTTCAATGTATTGTTCTAAAATTTTGGTATTAACACCATTTAAAATAGAAATTTCTGCCATGCGATGCAGGACTCGGTGCTTGAGGTCTTTTGGAATGGTATCAAACCATGCTGGGCGAAATGGCGCACTGAAAATAAGTGCGTAAATATTGATAAAAGAATTTATATCATAATCAGAATAAGATTGTAATACTTCACTTTCTATGGCTGGAAGTTTATCGAAATCGCCGAGATAAATGGCAATTCGCGCATTGCGCATACTTTTGCTGAGTGCATTTTCGCCATAGTAATAGGAATTTCGATTGAAATAATCCTGTACGAATGCTGCTAAATTCCGGAGTGTACCCGACTGCGCCACCTCGTACATCACCGTTTCTCGCACGATTGGATTTTGCACAAGTGCGCTGTGCATATAGTATCCAAAAGCAGTAGGTTGCGCCAGTATCTCTTTGTCAATCAATACTTTACGAGCTTGGCTAAAAATTTGGCGCGTTACTTTTTTACCTTCTTTACTTTTAATATTTGCTATGGACACCATTTCCGCTGCTTGGTCATTTGTCAGCGGTGTCAATCCTATTGAATAAATCGTCAAAATATCCTTTTCAACTTGGGTTAATTCTGCAAGGATTTTAGCAACGTCCATCGGTTTTCTATTTTAAAAATATAATATTTCAATTTTTTAGGATGCCAGATAAAGCGATGCCAGATGCCAGACTTTAGACAAATCAAACGAGCAACAAAAATTGTCAACGTCAAGTGAGAAAAAACATCCCAATATCTCAACTAAACATCATAATTCAACACCGGTGCCAGCCACTTTTCTGCCTCTGCCACACTCATATCTTTCCGCTCTGCATAATCCTCAATCTGGTCTTTAGAAATTTGTCCCAACCCAAAATATTTAGATTCTGGATGCGAGAAGTACCAGCCACTCACGCTCGCGGCAGGATACATCGCAAAGCTTTCCGTCAACCGGATACAAGTATTTTTATCCACTTCTAACAATTGCCAAAGCGTCCCTTTTTCCGTATGTTCTGGACAAGCTGGATAGCCCGGTGCCGGACGAATGCCTTGATATTTTTCGGCGACTAAAGCATCATTTTCTAAAGTTTCGTTTGTTGCGTAACCCCAAAATTCCTTGCGTACGCGCTCGTGCATTCGCTCAGCAAGTGCTTCGGCGAGGCGGTCACACAAGGCTTTGAGTAGAATGGCGTGGTAATCGTCGTGCTCCACTTCAAATTTTTTCACCCATTTTTCAATGCCGATACCAGCGGTCACTGCAAACGAACCAATATAATCATCGCCTTTCGGGGAAATGAAGTCTGTCAAGCAATAATTCGGCTGCCCCGGTGCTTTTTCGTTTTGCTGGCGGAGGTTGCGTAGCACAGCCTTTAGGCTGCTGCGATTTTCGTCTTCATATACTTCAATATCATCGTCATGCACACTATTCGCAGGAAAGATTCCAATCACTGCTTGCGCCTGCACCCAATTTTCGTCAATCATTCTACGCAGCAAACTTCGAGCATCATTGTATAATTTCTGCGCTTCTACACCAACGATTTTATCTTCCAAAATAGCCGGAAACTTACCCGCCATTTGCCAACTCTGAAAAAACGGCGTCCAATCAATGTAATTGACCAATTCTTCAATTGGATAATTGTCAAAAACTTTTACGCCCAAAAAATTCGGTTTTGGTGGCGTGTAATTATTCCAATCAATCTTGGTTTTGTTGGCACGAGCTTGTTTTAAACTCAAATACTTTTTGGAAGACTGGCGATTGCCACGTTGCTCGCGGATGCGGGCGTACTCCGTTTTGGTATCTAAAATAAAATTACTTCGTGTGTTATCATCCTCACCCAAAAGTGCACTTGCAACGGCTACACTGCGCGACGCATCCAAGACGTGCACGACCGGCGAGCTATATTGCTGTTCAATTTTAACTGCTGTATGCGTTTTAGAAGTTGTAGCACCACCAATTAATAATGGAATTTTAAAACCCATCCGTTCCATTTCTTTCGCCATGTGTACCATTTCATCCAACGAAGGCGTAATTAAACCACTCAATCCAATGATGTCCACATTATGCTCACGGGCTTGTTGCAAAATTTTATCCGCCGAAACCATTACACCCAAATCAATAATATCAAAGTTATTACAACTCAACACCACGCCAACGATATTTTTACCAATATCATGCACATCACCTTTTACGGTTGCCATTAAAATTTTACCTTTTGAACCAGCGCTGCCACCGCCCGCTTTTTTAGCTTCTTCAATATAAGGTGTCAAATACGCCACCGCTTTTTTCATAACCCGTGCACTTTTCACGACTTGCGGCAGGAACATTTTTCCCGCACCAAACAGGTCGCCTACCACATTCATCCCATCCATGAGCGGACCTTCGATGACGTGCAGGGGCATGGGATATTTTTGACGCGCTTCTTCGGTATCTTCTTCAATAAAATCGGTAATGCCGCGTACCAGCGCGTGTTCCAAGCGTTTTTCCACCGTCGTTTCGCGCCAAACGAGGTCGCGTTCCAACATTTTACCGCCGTCGCCTTTTACGGTTTCCGCAAAAGCAGTTAGACGTTCAGTAGCGTCTGAACGGCGATTCAACAGCACATCTTCTACCAATTCGAGGGTATCTTTTGGAATTTGTTCGTACACTTCAATCATCCCCGCATTCACGATGCCCATGTCCATACCCGCGCCGATAGCGTGATACAAAAACGCGGAGTGCATCGCTTCGCGCACTTTGTCATTGCCTCGGAAAGAGAAAGAAATATTGCTCACGCCGCCGCTGACTTTAGCGCCGGGACAAGCGACTTTGATTTGCCGAGTGGCTTCGATAAAGAAATTCGCGTAATCGTTATGTTCTTCAATTCCAGTCGCAACGGCAAAAATATTAGGATCAAAAATGATGTCCTGCGGTTTGAATCCGACTTTTTCGGTAAGAATTTTATAGGCTCTTTTGCAAATTTCTACCTTGCGTTCAATCGTATCGGCTTGCCCTTGCTCGTCGAATGCCATTATCACTGCCGCCGCGCCATAACGATGCACCAATTTTGCCTGTTTAATAAAGGCTTCCTCGCCTTCTTTCATTGAAATGGAATTCACCACACATTTGCCTTGTACACATTTCAAACCCGCTTCAATCACGTTAAATTTAGAAGAATCAATCATAATCGGCAGTTTGGCAATTTCTGGCTCTGCCATGACCAAGTGTAAAAATTCGACCATTGCTTTTTCAGAATCCAGCAAACCCTCGTCCATATTGATGTCAATAATCTGCGCACCGCTTTCCACTTGCTGCTGTGCGACGGACAAAGCACCCGCTAAATCACCCGTTTTTATTAATCTTGAAAAAGCCTTAGAACCCGTTACATTCGTGCGCTCGCCGACATTTACAAAATTGGTTTCGGGTCGAATAATAAGCGGCTCTAAACCACTCAACATCGTGAATTCCGACGCTTCGGGAATTTGTCGAGGCGGGATATTTCGGACGTGTTCGGCAATATGTTGAATGTGTTCCGGCGTACTTCCACAGCAACCGCCCACGATATTTACAAAACCGCTTTTCGCAAAATCTTCTACAAAATGGCACATTTCATGCGGCGTCTGGTCGTACTCGCCAAATTCATTGGGCAAACCCGCATTCGGATACGCGCTGATGTAACAATTCGCAATTTTAGACAAAGCCTCCAAATGTGGACGCATTTCTTTCGCACCCAGCGCACAATTCAAACCCACACTCAATAAAGGCATGTGACTCACCGACACCCAAAACGCTTCCACCGTTTGCCCGGACAAAGTCCGACCACTTGCATCCGTAATTGTACCGGAAATCATAATCGGCAATTGCGTACCTCTTTCTTCATATAATTCGTCAATAGCAAAAAGCGCCGCCTTCACATTTAAAGTATCGGTAATCGTTTCCAACAATAATAATTCCGCACCGCCGTCCATCAAACCCCGCGCTTGTTCGTAATAAGCTTCTTTCAATTGGTCGAATGTAATCGCTCGATAGCCAGGATTATTCACATCAGGAGAAAGGGAAGAAACTTTGGTCGTCGGTCCAAGCGCACCGGCGACGAAGCGTGGACGGTTGGGATTTGCCAACGTGTATTCGTCTGCCGCTTTTCGTGCAATGCGAGCAGAGGCGACGTTGAGTTCATAAACCCATTCTTGCATATCATAATCCGCCTGAGAAGTAGAGGTCGCGCTGAAAGTATTCGTTTCAATAATATCGGCACCGGCATCGAGATAAGCCTTGTGAATGGCTTCAATGATATGCGGCTGCGTAATACTCAACACATCATTATTTCCTTTGATATCTGTATGAAAATCGGTAAAGCGGTCGCCTCGGAAATCTTCCTCTGTGAGTCCGTAGCGTTGAATCATGGTGCCCATCGCGCCGTCAATAATGAGGATGCGTTCTTGTAGGAGTTGTCGAATGTCTGGTTTCGTCATATTATTAGGAGTAGATTGCGTTCAATATTAATTTGCAAAGTTATGGAATTAAACAACCTTGTGAAAGTAGAGTTTAGTACATTTTTTTTTTTGCAATTATAATAGCAAGCTTTTTTGCCCTTCTGAAATTTTTACCGCAGAGGGCGCAGAGTTTTACGCGGAGAGCAAAAGAAAATTAATTGTTAAAGTTTAAAAGTATGGATGCTATAAAAAAGACAATTCGCCCGGAGATTGTAACTGAACAAGCCGCGCAAAGCGATGTAGAAAAATTTCAAAACGAAGTATTGCGCCCGATTTTAAAATTGCAAAATGAGTTGCTGTTGGAAATTGTAAAGCATTTTTTGCAAAAGCGGAAGGTAAAATTTGAAAGTCTATCGAAACAGGCACGGCTGGATTGGATTGCCCACAGCTTGCGAAATGACTTGCGGATGCGCGGTTTATTGTTAGGCACAATCATCGGACATTTCACAATAGAAGAATGGCAACTATTTCAATCAAACGAAGCGGAATTGACGCGACGGATAACAGAATTGATGACGCAACGGATTCAAAGTCAGGTGGATACATTGTATTAAAAATGGTGTCATAAAGGGCGATTGGCATCAAATGCTTCCAAATAATCACCGATGCGCCGCAGGAACGAGCCACCGAGCGCGCCGTCCACCACGCGATGATCGTAGGAAAGCGATAAAAACATCAATTGGCGAATGGCGATAACGTCTCCGTATTGCGTTTCTACGACTGCCGGTTTTTTGCGGATTGCGCCGACTGCTAAGATTGCGACCTGCGGTTGATTGATGATGGGTGTTCCCATGACGTTGCCGAACGTGCCGACATTGGTGAGGGTGAACGTACCGTCTTGAATTTCTTCGGGCTTGAGTTTGTTGATGCGGGCACGATTGGCGAGGTCGTTGACTGATTTGGTTAAACCGGCAAGATTGAGCAGATTGGCATTTTTGATAACCGGCACAATCAAATTGCCGCTGGGCAGTGCCGTCGCCATGCCGATGTTGATGTATTTTTTACGAATGATGTTGTTGCCTTCTACCGAGACGTTGACCATCGGAAAATCTTGAATCGCTCGGACGACCGCTTCTATAAAAATAGGCGTGAATGTGATTTTTTCTCCGTAGCGTTTTTCAAATTCCCCTTTCGCACGCTCGCGCCACTGCACGAGGTTGGTGACATCTGCTTCGATAAATGAGGTGACGTGTGGGGAAGTATGTTTGGACAAAACCATGTGGTCGGCGATGAGGCGGCGCATGCGGTCCATCTCGATGATTTCCACGTTGGGTGATAGGGTGATGGGGTGCTGGGGTGATTTGAGTTTAGATTCAATGTTTATAGTTTCTGGTTGGAGGTTTGGAGTTTGAGGTTCGGGGGTTTCAACTTCCAACTTCCGACTTCCTTCGGTCGCCATAGGCTTGTCGGAGGCGATGCCCACTTCCGAAATTGGGCGGTTTTCGATATAGGTTAGAATATCCTTTTTGGTGACTCTACCTTGTGCGCCGCTGCCTGCTACTTGTGCTAATTCTGCACCGCTGATATTTTCTTGCTTGGCAATATTTTTAACTAAAGGAGAATAGAAACGTTGACTACTGTCGGATGAAGCTACTGTTTCCACCAATTCGTATTCGGGTTGTAGGGCTTCGTGTGGTACTTGTCCATTTCCGTTTGAAGCTTCTAGTTTGGGGTTTGGGGTTTGGGGTTGAAAGTTTGAAGGTTGGAGTTGAATGTTAGAAGTTGCTAATGCTTCGGTATTGATGACCGCTATGACTTTACCGATAGGGACTACCTCATTTTCTTGGAATTTTATTTCTGACAGCACGCCACTTACAGGCGCGGGCACTTCCGTATCCACTTTATCCGTTGCGATTTCTAAGATGGTTTCGTCGGCTTCCACAGCGTCGCCCACGTTTTTTACCCATTTTAGAATGGTAGCTTCCATAATACTTTCGCCCATTTTGGGCATGACGAGTTCGACGAGCGCCATAAAATTATATTTTTGTGTGAATGTGTTTAGCTGTTAATAACTCTTAATATGCTGTAACATTCGTTTTGCAATTTGGTTAGGTTCAAATGCGATTTGCAAAATTTTAGTGCAAAGGTACATGAATTTCTGAGGCATCACAAGTGAAAATACGGTTTCTGTCGCTAATCCTTTTGATTGAAGGAAACGATTAGTCTTTTTAGTAAAAGTCAAAATTTAAACCCGTTCCGCCGAAATGGTGGGATAAAGTGCACTTGGCTTCCCGTTTCGAGTTTGTAATCGAGCCGTTATTTCTTAACTATTACTTCATAAAAACCTGCTTTTAAAAACTCGTCGTTTGTCCAAAGTTTACATTTTTCTGTAATATTAATGCCATCCATCTTCACATTTCACTATAATTTAACTTGCAATTCCTTCGGGAAGTCCGTCAAATTCGCAAATTTTACGCAAACACCCAATCATGATTCAAAACTGGCTCCTTCGCACTACTAAATTCAACTTTGCGCTATATGCTATGGCAGCGGCATTTGGCACGTATTTCTGTATGTATGCGTTTCGCAAAACCTTTACAGCAGCGGGATTTGAAGGCTTATCGCTCGGAGGTATTGATTATAAAATTCTACTGGTGACGGTGCAGGTGCTGGGGTATATGCTGGCAAAGTTTATTGGGGTAAAAGTAATTTCCGAGTTAAAACCACGCAGTCGGGTAGTCATGCTCTTGGGTCTTGTTGCGATTGCAGAAGTAGCGCTGCTGTTATTTGCGGTGGTGCCACATCCTTACAATTTTATTTTTCTCTTTTTCAATGGTTTACCCTTGGGTATGATTTGGGGCATTGTATTTTCCTACTTGGAAGGCAGAACTACCTCCGATGCACTGGGTGCTGGACTGAGTACCAGTTTCATCGTGTCGGGAGGCGTCGTGAAGTCCGTAGGCAAGTGGCTAATGGTGGACTGGGGGATTTCGCAGTTTTGGATGCCGTTTATTGCAGGGTTATTGTTTGTGCTGCCTTTGATATTATTTACTTACTTACTGAATCAGTTGCCGCCGCCAACCGCTGAGGATGAAGCAGAGCGCACCAAACGCCAGCCGATGACGGGCGCTCAACGCAAGGCTTTTATCTTAGAATTTGCGTTTGGATTAGCCGCTTTAGTAATATTTTACACTTTTCTCACCGCTTTTCGCAGTTTCCGGGATGATTTTGCAAACGAATTGTGGATAGCAATGGGCTATACCGACAAACCGGAAATTTTTACCCAGTCTGAATTACCAATTGCCATTATTGTATTTATTGCCATTATCTGGATGATGCGCATCCGCAATAATCAACGGGCATTTCTTATTTATCACTGGGTGCTTGTGGGAAGTTGTTTTTTAATAGCAGGTAGTACATTGCTATTTCAAATGCAATTGCTCTCGCCTTTACCTTGGATGATTCTGGTCGGCTTGGGAACGTATATGTGCTACGTGCCGTTCAATTGTGTACTGTTCGACCGTATGATTGCGGCGTTTCGGGTAGTTGCAAATTCGGGATTTCTGATTTATGTTGCTGACTCGTTTGGCTATTTGGGCAGCGTGAGCGTGATGTTGTATAAAAATTTTGGACAACCGGACTTGAGCTGGCTCGACTTTTTTATCAGTTCAAGTTATATTTTAGCTGCCACAGGCATACTAACGGTGCTGGCATCGGTCTTTTATTTCAATGCAAAATTTAAAACGACCCAAACGCCAATTGCTACGATTGCGAATCAAAGTGCATAAAATTAAATGCTCACTGTCCTGAATAAAGTGTAAAGTAAGATTATTCGTATAGCTTTTCTTACTTGCACTTCTTGCAGCCCGCACCACATCAATTGGAACTTGGATTTGGCGGACTAATACAGATTTTGTTGCTTGGGAGTGTGGTTTTTAAACAAGTAAACTTACTTGGCTCAATTATGATTTCAAGTTGCTTTTTAGGATTTGGCTAAAGCCCAGAAGTGGTCTACTATTTTATCCCCGCGCTAAAGCGCGGGGCAACTAATTGTCAACGTTTTGCCAGTTGCTCCGCCATTTATGGCGGGGTTAAAAGCAAAGCCTTACTAGGCTTTAGCCAAATTTTTACACCGCAACTTGAAACAAGAATAGAGCCACTTAAGTAGTGATTATGCAAATAAATTCCGTATTATCCGCCGTTAATTTTCAAAGTTTATTGGGACAGCCTATTTTTCAAAATCGCGCACTTACAAAATTTTTCAAAATAATCACTAGTAATTGAGCAGAATTAAACGACATTTTTATTTTAGAATAATTAATTGATTTTCAATGTTTTGCGAACTGCCAACTGCTTACTGTAAACTGCCTACTTACTTACTTTACACGGTATTAATTATTACAAAAATAAAATGTTGGAACCCGCACAAAGCGGGTTCCGACATTCTATTCTTCTATTTTCCCATCTTCCTATCCGCTCATCCTCCGTTTTAGCTCAACGCAGCTGCCAAACCTCGTGTGGACGGCACTTCATCTTCATCTTTGTAACCTACGGTTTCATCATGCTGGCTCAAGTCAAGTCCTTGCGCTTCCTGCACATCCGTTACGCGTAGTGGCGTGATGAGTTCAGTCAATTTGAACAATACCCACGAACCTACGAAGGTGTAAGCCAGTACAATACCCAGTCCTATCAAATGCGTAATTAGCAAATCAATTTTTCCAGTGGCCAGTACGCCGCCATTGAGTGCGAATACTGCCGTGAGCAACATCCCCACAATACCGCCAATACCGTGACAAGGGAACACATCCAACGTGTCATCGAGGGAGGTACGAGATTTGCGCACCACTGCATAGTTACAAATTACAGACGCCGCTACTCCAATAAAAATACTCGGCCCGATTGCCACATAACCAGCCGCAGGCGTAATCGCTACCAAGCCAACTACCGTACCAATGCTGGCTCCCAGCGCACTTGGCTTGCGACCGCGCACGACATCCACCAGCATCCATGCAATCATAGCTACTGCTGATGCAATCATTGTATTCATAAACGCATTTATCGCTTGTCCATTTGCTGCCAAAGCAGAACCGGCATTGAAGCCAAACCAACCAAACCAAAGCAAACCTGTTCCGAGCAACACATAAGGCGTATTCACGGGTGTGAATGACTCTCCATCTCTGTGTGATTTCCGACGGCCCAATACCATCGCGCCCACCAACGCTGCCGTACCTGCTGCTATGTGTACCACGGTACCACCTGCAAAGTCCAATACACCTAATTTAAATAGGAATCCGTCCGGATGCCACGTCCAGTGTGCCAATGGACAATAGATGAGTAGGCTCCACAGACACATAAAAATGATGTAGCCCCAAAACTTGACACGTTCTGCAAAAGAACCTGTGATGAGTGCTGGGGTGATAATGGCAAACTTCAACTGGAACAAGGCAAACAACATAAAAGGAATGCCCGTCGCTACCTTCGAGTGCGGTGCAATGCCCACATTGTTGAAGAAAAGGTGCGACATCGGATTGCCGATAAAACCGCCGATGCTATCGCCAAAGGCCAAGCTAAAGCCAACCACATACCACAGCAAGCTGATGAAGCCAAGTGCCACAAAGCTTTGCAGCATCGTAGAAATAATGTTTTTTGGATGCACCATGCCACCATAGAAAAAAGACAATCCCGGCGTCATGAGTAACACCAAAGCCGATGCCACCAGCATCCAAGCTATGTCGCCGGTATTCAGCACTGCGTCTTTCGCCAATTCAGGATGCGATACTGGATACAATGCCGCAACGACGCTTAACGCCAATAAAAGGAAGAAAATAACAGATGCTAATGGTTTGTTTGTAATCATCTCTTTCATAATACGCTCTAGACTTAAAGTTGTGATAAAATTTTATACAGTTAAAGTCCATCACTTAAAGCGATGGCATTTAAAAGGCATGAAACCTTCTAAAAGCAGGCTGTTTGATTCCGAAGAATCAGGAAAGGAATTTTTAAATTGCAGGTAAAGACATCACTTTGTGTAAGAATGACAAGAACGAATTTAGTACAAAAATTACGCCTATGCAAGTGTAGGACTTGGTTATCAGTGGCTTATGGAACAATGCCATATAGAATACCTTATTTTATTTTTCGGAAAATTCAATGTAGTTACAGAAAATAATCTTTTTTTTGCACATTTCAAATTTTAATACTGAAATGATTGTAGAAAGAAATTAAAAAAAAATTAGCCCATCGTAGAATTTTCAAATTTTACTCAAAAACCTAGGGTGTAGATGATTATAAACTTTAAACCTACGATGCCAGAAGCACTGCAAAAATAGGGTCAGTTTCAAATTTGGTAATATTAGTTCAAAAACTGCTATCCTAACTATTTGTCGCTCCTTTTTCAATTTACCAACAAAAAAACCCGACAGCCAAGCCATCAGGTTTTTTTACAGAACAAAAACAAGAAAGTTTAAGATTCCTTATTCGATACTTGTAAATATTTTTCTAATGCCATTGGCATACTGGGTGCATCCGGTATTGGTGCTTTAATGTTGATAGTCAAGCCGCGCTCTTCCACTTCCTTTCCAGTGCTATTGCCAAAAATAGCGATGCGGGTGTCATTTTGTTTAAAATCTGGAAAATTATCGTATAAAGACTTGAGATCCAGCGGACTAAAAAACACCAATACATCATAAGTGACATCACTCAGGTCGCTCAAATCAGAACTGACCGTTTGATACATCATTGCATCCTGATAAGCGTAATTATGTGCTTCCAAATAAGAAGTGACATCTTTTGCACCCAGATTGGAGCAAGGCAGCAAGAATTTCTCCGTCTTGTGTTTTTTCAATGCCGAACCTAAGTCTTCAATAGATTTGGTACCAGAGAAAACTTTGCGTTTGCGGTAGATGATGAACTTTTGCAGGTAGTTGGCGATTTGCTCGGTGAGGCAGAAATACTTCGTTTCCTGCGGCATTTTGATGCGCATTTCCTCACATAGGCGGAAGAAATGATCCACCGCGTTTTTGCTCGTCAAAATAACCGCCGCATATTGCTCTGGGTAAATGCGTTGTTTGCGAAAAGCCTGTGCCGCTATGGGTTCTACGTGTATGAAAGGACGCCAGTCTATCTGTAATTCATATTTCTTTTCTAAGTCGTAGTAAGGAGAACGTTCCGGTTTCGGCTGTGTAACTAAGATGGTTTTTACCTTCTTCAAGGCTTCCATCTGCACTTTTCCGTTTACTGCCATCATCAAATAAGTGTTTTTATTTTCAATACCCATCTATAATTATATTTGGTTTAGGATAAGTTTTACCAAAAAAAGGACAGGTGCGATTTCGACGGTGCAAATATACAACAAAAAGTGAAACTTGTGAGATGCCACAAAACGATTCGCAATGATCAGCCCTCGCAGGTAGCGAAACAAGTAAGCGATGCCCAAAGTTCCCAACGTGAGATAGAGTAGATATTGAGTTATGTTTTCTGGTCCATAAGCTAACAGTACATTCACAGGCGCCAATAGAAGTCCTACAATAATACTGAAGATAATAATTAAAAAATTGTACAGTCGCACTTCTTTTTCAATAGGAAACGTCGCGCCCATAAACGAAAGTATAAAATGTTTAATCGTAAACGCTACCGCCACTGCTGCGGTACAATAAAGCCAACCCATTAAATGCCCTGCTGTCAGACTGATTTTATAATGGTGCAATAAGAGGTAGATAAACAATCCGGCATTAAAGAAAAATAAAACGTACAAGAACAAAAACGGCAAGAGTCCCACACTTTCTCGCTCTCGAAAGACCTGATTAAACATATTATCACTACCAAAAGCACTGTACGATTTTTGGTAAAAAGCGCGAAAAAAAGTCATCAACAGCGTCAGTAAAAGCAATGTGGACATGATAGAAATGAACAGGAACCGCCGATAAGCTCCGGCTTCACTAATCGTGCGCTTAGGCTTGATAGGTTTGGCAATGGCTACTTGTTCAATAGATTCTCCAGCTTGCGGCACTACGATTTCAAAAGGATTGCCGGTGCTGACCGTCGATGCACTATCTGTATTTGTGATAGCAATAGTCCTCAAGCGAGGCGTGATTTCAAATGGATTATTCCCTTGCTGCGCTTGTGCAAACGTGCAATTATAGAAAAGACTCAACAATAGCAAAAAGGATTTTACTAATTTCTTCAAGGGGAAAAAGTTTGTACCCATCACCGCAAAATTACGGAATTCCTTTCGCTTTGTTTCAGAAAGACCATTTGTATTTGCAAAAAGCGCATTTTTACCCTATTATAGCGATGTTAATAGGCTGTTAACGATTTGGAGGTGGTAGAAATAAATGTAAATTTTGCAGAGTGGGAGGATAGGGTGAAAAGTTGTTAGGATGAAAAGTTTACAGGGTAATGCGTGCCGAGGAGACTAAGTGAATGAGAGAAAACATTGCGCTACTTTACGAATCCCGACTTGTCGGGATGAGAAAAAGTGCTGAGTGCGAATTAAAAACTTTGCGACTTTGCGTTTTTGCGTGAAAAATCCGCGCAATCTGCGGGAGAAAAATCTACGTACTCCATGAAAATGTTATTCACAACGGAACGTTTACTGGTGCGAGAATTTGAGCTGCAAGACTGGCGCACCGCTCATGCCTACGCCCAGCTCGCAGAAGTGGTGCAGTATCAAAATTGGGGTCCGAATAGCGAGCGACAAACAAAAGCTTTCATAAGAGATACCCTCGCTTATCAAGCGCAGCACCCGCGCAGACACCATGAGTTGTGCGTTTGCTTGCAAGACGGTGCGCACATTGGCGGCTGCGGCATTGCGATTAATAGAGAAAATGCGGAAAAAGCGTTGATTGGTTACATCCTGCATCCTGACCATTGGAATAAAGGGTACATCACGGAATTGGTGGCGCGTGTGCTACTGTACTGCCGCGACGAACTACATTTAAAGGAAATAGGCGCTACATGCGATACGCGCAACATCGCTTCGCAACGCGTATTAGAAAAAACCGGCTTCGTACAGATGCGGGAAGTAAAAAATGATTTTATGCAAAAAGGCATCTGGCGCGATACGTATCGGTACGAGTATCCATTGAGTGTCGAGAGACGCGCTGATATTGGGTTCGAGTCTGGAGGCTCAAACCAGTTTTAAACAAATTTTATGAAAAACAATGTCATTACAAGAGTCGTTATTTTGGGCGCGATTGCCATTGTGGGCATCATCGGTTTGCAGGCGTATTGGGTGGTGAATACTTGGAATAATAATGAGGAGGAATTCAACCAAAAGGTACATTTGGCGCTATATAATGTCGCTCGTTCCTTGTCTGCGCTGGATAGCACGATTTTACCGGCGCGCAATATCGTTCGGCAGCGCACAACCAATTATTATGTAGTGAATACCGCCAACGAGATTGACCCCAACAGTTTAGAATATTTTTTGCAGCGGGAACTGGAGGCGATGGCACTTAACATTGATTTTGAATATGCCGTTTTTGATTGTCATACCAACGAAATGGTGTATGGTAATTTTTGCACTTACACGCCTGAGAAAGAACGCAATTTAGAGTTGGGTAATCTGCCAAAGTACAGTGAGTTTACGTATTATTTTGGTATAAAATTCCCAACAAGAGCTAGTTATCTATTCACAAAAATGCAAATCTCTGTTTTTCTATCCGCACTGCTACTCATCACGGTTTTATTTTTCACCTATTCTATTTTTGTAATTTTACGACAAAAGCGGTTTTCCGAAATGCAGAAAGATTTTATCAATAATATGACCCACGAGTTTAAAACGCCTATTTCTACTATAAAAATTTCAGCAGATGTTTTTCTAAATAATGCACAGGTGCAACAAGACCATCGGCTTTTCCAATACGCGGGTATCATCAAAGAACAAAATCAGCGACTCAATAATCAGGTCGAAAATGTGCTGCAATTGGCGAGTTTGGAGAGCGGTAATTTTGAGTTGAAATGGGAACGCTTTGACCTGCATCCTTTTTTGACGGACATCGCGGCGGCGACGGCATTACAAGTAGAAAAAATGGGCGGACATTTTAAAACGAATTTTGCGCCTACTGATTTTTACATACAAGCCGACCAATTGCATTTATCCAATGTATTACACAATTTATTAGACAATGCAATGAAATATTGTAAACAAGCTCCCGACATTACATTTTCCACCATACAAAAAGGAAAAGCCGTACAAATTATGATTGCAGATAGCGGAATTGGCATTTCCAAAGAACAGCAAAATAAAATATTTGAAAAATTCTACCGCGTACCTACTGGCAATATTCACAATGTGAAAGGCTTTGGATTAGGGCTTTTTTATGTAAAAAACATTTGTAAAAAACACGGCTGGAAGTTGACGTTGGAGAGCGAAGTAGGTGTAGGGACGAGGGTTTGTATTGTAATACCGATAGAAAGGTGATGGGGTGAATGGTTGATAAGGTGATGAAGCGACCAAGAGTAAAGCGTGTGCAAGTGACGGAGAAACAAGCGAAAACTCTGCGCCTTTGCGTGAAAAAAACCCGCATTATCTACGATAGCCGAGAATCCAGATACCAAATACTAAGTACCAAATACTAATCAAAACCATGAACACCAAAGCCCACATTCTATACGTAGAAGACGACGCCAGCTTGAGTTTTGTGACGCGCGACAATCTGGAATTGCAAGGCTACGAAATTTCACACTGTGCCGATGGACAAACAGCATTAAACGCTATTCAAACGCAAGATTTTGACCTGTGTATTCTGGACGTGATGCTGCCGGAAGTGGATGGTTTTACCGTCGCGCAAGAGATTCGCAAGAAAAATACCCACGTTCCCATTCTGTTTCTCACGGCTCGCTCGCTGAAGGAAGACCGGATTTATGGTTTAAAACTCGGCGGAGATGATTACATTACAAAACCATTTAGTATCGAAGAATTGATTTTGAAAATAGAGATATTCCTTCGTCGTAGCCGCATCGTACAGCCCAATAACGCCAACATTCCCATCGGAAAATACGCATTCGACCATACCAACTTGACCCTTTCCGAAAATGGACACACCAAACGCCTCACGCAAAAAGAAGCCGACTTATTACTTTTTTTAAACAAGCATAAAAATCAGGTGGTGAAGCGTTCCATGATTTTAGAACAACTTTGGGGCGAAGATGATTATTTCTTAGGTCGCAGCCTCGATGTGTTTATTTCTCGCTTACGCAAATATTTAGGCGACGACAAGCGACTTAAAATTGAAAATATTCATGGCGTGGGATTTTGTTTTCATGTAATTGGTACTTAGTATTCGGTATTTAGTATTTGGACACGCTCTATCTAAATACTAAGTACCCGATACTAAATACCTAAAACCAATAAGTATAGAGAAAATTTGGAATTTACGGCGTAAAGAATTTATCTTTGCGGGGCTTTTTTAAAAACGTAATCTGGGAGTAGGGATAAGTGATTGGTGATGCGTAATTCGTGACCCGTGATTTAAATATTTTCTCGCAACATTTCACATCTCACAATTAACGTTTCCCGTTTCACTATTCACATTTTACAAAATAGTTGAAGAAATGATTAGTCAAATTAGGAAGTACATTTGGGTAGTAGTGTTGTTGATGGCACTGGCATTGGTTGGGTTATTGGTGCAGTCTGCGATGTCGGATGGTCCTACCAGTTTGTTTGGAAATAATTCCACGACACTCGGCAAAGTGAATGGCGAAAAAATTCAATACAACGACTTCGCCCGCTCAGAAGATTTATTGTATGCCAATTCAAATAGTGACGTGTACGCCCGCCGCAATAGTCTGTGGAATTATTTTGTAGAAGAAATATTGGTGCGCGAGGAAGCAGAGCAATTAGGCATTGGCGTGAGCAAAGCAGAGTTATTGGATTTGCAATTTGGTCCAAATCCAAGTCCGGTTATTCAGCAGCGTTTTTTTGATCAAGCCACTGGTCAGTTGGATCGTACGCGTTTGAATGAGTTCAAAACTGCTATTGATAATAATACCCTGACTGATCCTTCTATTCGTGCCTTTTGGGCAAATCAGGAAAAAGAAGTGATAAAAGATCGGACGCAATCCAAGCTGGCAGCAATGGTAAGCAAAGCGATTTACACGCCGACTTGGATGGCAGAAATGGGATTTAAAGAACAAAACGAGCGCGTGGATATTGCCTTTGTTCGCGCAGCATTTGATGAGATTGACAACTCTGACATCGCATTAGAGAATGCAGATTATGAAGCGTATTTAAATGAAAATAAAGCGCAGTTTGAACAGAAAGAAGAGACCCGCCGCGTAGGATTTGTCGTATTGGATGTATTTGCAACTGCTGCCGATTCTGCTAAAAATCAGAAGGTTATAAATGATTTGGTCAGCGAATTTCAAACGACTGATAACGATTCGGCTTTTGTAACCCGCAATAATGGCTTCATTGATGAGACGTATTACAAAAAGACGGAACTTTCTACCCTCATTACGAACGCTGCGATTGTTGATACTTTATACAAACTTCCAGTGGGCAGCGTTTATGGTCCTTACATCGAAAATGGCAGCTATCAGGCAGTGAAAGTAGTGGAACGCAAAGTGATTCCTGACTCCGTTCGCTCTCGGCACATTTTGATTCAGGCGCAGGATGCCGTTGGGCTTGCAGCTGCGCAAAGCAGAGTGGATAGTTTGAAAAACTTGATTGAAACGGGCAAAAGTACCTTTGATACATTGGCACGTATATTTGGTAGTGATGCAACTCGGGACAAGGGCGGCGACCTTGGTTTTGCTTTTCCAAATATGATGGTAAAACCATTCAACGATTTGATTTTTTATAAAGCAGAACCTAATAAATTATATACCGTCGTCACTCAATTTGGCGCACACTTGGTGGAAGTAACCGACCGAAAATATACGAAAAGTGAGCAGGGTGTACGTATAGCAGCACTTACTGAACCGATTGTGCCGAGCGAAGAAACACAAAACGCAGTGTACGAACGCGCATTGGCGATGGCGGCAAATTACCGTTCTATGGATAAATTGGAAGCTGCTGTGAAAAAAGATTCCAGTCTAAGTGCGGAAAATTCTCCGTTGTTAAAAGAAAATGACTTTACGTTGGGTACGCTTGGCACGGGTCAGACGGCACGCGACATTGTCCGCTGGGTATTTGATGCTAAAAAAGGAGCGGTTTCCTCAGATGTATATTCATTCCAGAATGAAGCACTGTTGTACATTGACAAATATGTGGTAGCAGGTTTGAAAAATATTCAAAAAGCTGGGATTCCTTCGGTAGAAAGTATCAAGGCGGATATTCAACAGCAAGTTGCCAATCGGAAGAAAGGAGAAGTACTTCAGGGTCGAATGAAAGGCAAAGACTTTGCCGCACTTGCTACTGAATTTAGCACGCAGATAGACACCGCGCGCACCATTAGCTTTGCAACGCCTTCGCTACCAAATGTAGGGAATGAACCCAAGGTGATTGCAGCAGCATTCGCCATGGAGAAAGGGGCTAAATCGGCTCCCATAGTTGGTGCTTCCGGTGTGTACGTTTTTGAATTACTCGAGAAAATAGCGACCATCGCGCCAAGTCCTTCCGATTTAGCATCTGTGCGCGTAGCTATGTCAACTGCTATGCAATCGGTAGTGCCGAGCCGCTTGATGCAGTCTTTAAAAAACAACGCAAAAATCAAAGACAACCGTTTTACGTTTTTCTAAATACGATAATTTAAAATCTCCATAAATAGACAGGCTGCGCGGAAAAAGCACAGCCTGTTTGTTTTATAAAAGAAGCGGTTTTATATCTTTGCTCCGATTTTAACAAAATGAACAAGCCATGTCAGAAATTCAAAACGTAGGTAGAAAAGGGTATTGCCTGATGTATTTAATTATTTTTATATTTTTATTTGTCATGCTATTAGTGTGGATTTATAATCGCAATCAGGCGGGCGTTCCTATTATTGGAGGTTGAATAGATGCCAGATAGTTGGATGCCAGATTGTTTCCCACATAAGAACAGTCTCTGTTTAGTAATACAGTACATCTGCTATTCGTATAATTCCTCAATCTCTTTGCTGTATTTATCAAAAATTACCGGACGACGAGCTTTCAGTGTGGCAGTGAGTTCGCCGCTTTCTTCCGACCAATTTTGGTACAACAGATGAAATTTTCGGATCCGCTGATGAGAAGTTAGTTGCTCATTTTCTTTTTCTAACTCCTTTTCCATTTTTCGTAACACTTTGGGATTCAATACCATAAACTGCGGCGCCGTCCAGTGCACATTATTAGCCTCGCACCATTGTTGCAGGGCGGTGAAATTAGGTAGAATGAGTGCCACGACATACGGGCGATTAAAACCCACAATCATACATTGGTCAATAAATGGATTGGTACGCATTTGATTCTCCACTACTTGCGGCGCGACGTACATTCCAGTGCTGGTTTTGAAAATATCCTTTTGTCGGTCGGTGATTTTTAAAAAACGCCGATGCACCATTTGTCCGATATCGCCCGTGTGCAGCCAACCCTCCGTGTCAATGGCAGCCTGTGTTTCCGCTTCTTTTTGAAAATAACCTGCCATTACATTGGGTCCTTTTACCAGAATTTCTCCTTCTCCTTTCTCATTCGGTCTATCAATTTTAATCTCCACGCCCGGCACCGGAATTCCAACTGTACCAAACCGAACGCCACCCGGCTCAAAACGATTGAACGCTACTACCGGCGAGGTTTCCGTAAGTCCGTATCCTTCTCGGACCGGCATTCCCGCTGCCGAAAATAATTTGCCTAATTTTGGATTTAACGCCGCTGCTCCTACCATAATTCCTTCTACTTTCCCCCCCAATTGCCTGCGCCAAAACCGATACACGATCCAATCCGCCAGTAGCCATTGAAACCAAAAATCGGGTAGCGGCAAGCGCGCCGTTTCATCATATCGCTCTCCAAAAGCAATCGCCCAGCGCACCACACGCCGAATCCAACGAGGTCGTTTGTCTGCCCAGTGCAGCACCGTATCATACGCCCGCTCCAGCACTTTGGGCACTGCCGTGAAATAATGTGGTTGCGCTTGTCGCAAATCGCTCAGTGCCGTTTCGCGTCGTTCTGGATAATACAATGCTGCTCCAACCGCCATGTAGCTAAACGTAACCATCCGTTCGAAAATATGACTCATCGGCAAAAAACTAAACGTACGATGCTGATAATTGACTGGCACTAAGGGCATAATAGATTTAATATTACTTACAATGTTTTTATGCGAAAGCATCACGCCTTTTGGGTCGCCAGTCGTGCCAGAGGTATAAATAATCGTCGCCAAATCATCTTCTGTAATCGAATCTTTGATGGCTTGAATAGCGAGGATCATCGCTTCACTTGGCACTTGCACGAGGTCTTTCCAACTTGGAATAGTAGCAATCGTTTCTATACAAAAAAGATGTTGAAGCGTAGGAATGGTATTTTGAATCGAGGCTATTTTTTCATACAAACTTTCTGTTGCAGTCAAACAAACACGAATTGCAGCTTCGTTTAAAATATATTCTAAATCTTTAAATGTCAACGAAGCGTGGAGCGGCACTACGATAGCGCCAATTTGCTGCGCACCGAGGTCAAAAAAATTCCACTGCGGACTCCCGATTTGAGAAACAATCGCAACTTTATCTCCTTTTTGAATATTCAATTGCAATAAACCGGCACTTACCTGATTGATTTCCAGTAGGCATTGCGCTGTGGTATAACTTTCCCAACCGGTATCACGCCGCTTGGAAAGTGCCGTTTTATTCGGAAAACGCGCTTGCTGGTAAGGTAAAATGTCGAATAGGCGATGAAAATCCATATCAGTTTTGTTGCCCTGAATTTAAAAAATTTGGCTCGTTATAAGCGTGTTTGGTCTTATTTTAGAAAAAACAATTATAAAAATGCCTTTTTAACAAGTCGTTAAAAGATTTTTTGATAGAAATGGTGTTAATTTAGCAGTTCAAACTTTAAACCAAATCCAATATGAGAAATTTCGTTGTCGCAATAGCTGTTACCTTATTTATCGGTCTTACATTTACCAACCCGGCTGTCGCGCAAGACAGTATGTGGAAGACACTTTCCAAAATCACGTTCAAGAAACAATATGATGAAATGCTCGGCTTCAAGGTAGACGTGCCTGTATTTAGCGAAGACATTAAAAAATTGGCTGGCAAAGAAATTAAAATAAAAGGTTATATCATTCCAGTAGAAGGTTATAAAAGCCACAAAGAATTCATTTTTTCTGCCTTTCCATACAGTATGTGCTTCTTTTGCGGCGGCGCGGGTCCTGAAACGGTGATGGAAGTGTTCGCCAAAGAACCTATCAAATACTCTGCGGAACCAGTTATGCTCAAAGGCAAATTAGAGTTGAATGACTCGGATGTGAATCGTTTGATTTACACTTTGAAAGATGTGGAAATAGCGAAGGTCACGCAGTAGTGACGAAACTTGTTTCGCTTTCAGTACAAACCTATAAGGTTTCTAAAAACCTTATAGGTTTTCTAATCCTGACTTCGCCTCGCCGAAGACCCAAATATCCGCGACCAGCCAAATCGGATAAGTAACAACAGCACGCCAAAAATCAGCAGCACAATTTCAAAACGCAGGTACGTAATCGCCACAATATGTGTTCGGTCTACAAACCACATAATCGCCAGTGTAGCCGCAATCATCGTCATCAAACCCGACAATTTATCGAAGCCGGGAATGTAATCGAAATCTACGTTCCGCTTGATAATCAGTAAGGTAAGTACCATGGAGACAATGGGCAACAATTGAATGTACACATCCGTATCCAAAATACTGCGTTTTTCAAACAAGAAATAATAGATAGAAAGCGTGACTGCAAAAATACCTGGTATGCACACCGCGTAAATTAAAATAGAGTAGAGAAACCTCCAAGGAGAAAGATGTCCTTCGCCTTTGCTCAATAAACCCGCTAACAATGCCGCGAACGGAATAATGGCAAAATAAAAGATAATGTAACTAGGATTGGCGCCAATAAGGCTAAAAAAATCACGTAAAGTCATAAGAAAATACAATTTTTATACGGATTTCTAAAAAGGGATGACATCACTTGAAGCGATGTCATCCCTTTGTCTTTAAAGCAGCCGGTACAGCACGTTACACATCCAAAAACATAGACATTGGGTCTTCGAGCAAATTTTTCACTTTCACCAAGAACGTCACTGACGTACTGCCATCTATCACACGATGGTCATAAGACAACGCCACGTACATCATCGGACGAATTTTGATCTCGCCATTTACCACGATTGGGCGTTCTTTGATAGCGTGCATTCCAAGAATTGCCGACTGCGGTTCATTGATAATCGGGGTACTCATGAGCGAACCGAATATTCCACCATTGGTTATCGTAAACGTTCCACCTTGCATTTCTTCCAGCGACAACGTGCCTTTACGGGCTTTGTCAGCCAATTCTTTTAGTTTAAATTCAATCTCTGCGTGGGATAAGGATTCAATATTATGAATGGGCGGCACGACTAAACCATTTGGGGTAGAAATGGCAAAAGAAATATCTACAAATTCGTGATAAACAAATTCCTCGCCGTCAATCTGCGCATTCACATCGGGCATTTCTAATAAAACCTTGGCGCAAGCCTTTGCAAACAAAGACATGAAGCCAAGTTTGATGCCATATTTTTTCTCAAAACGCTCATTGTATTTGGTGCGCAATGCCATCACTTCCGTCATATCAATCTCGTTGAACGTGGTGAGCATCGCGGTCTCGTTCTTCGCACTGACCAAGCGCTTGGCGATGGTGCGGCGCATCCGACTCATTTTCTTGCGGGAAGTTTCGCGGCTAAAAGAGTCTGGGGAACGGAAGGTAATTTGTGGTGCAGGACTTTCTTTTTTGGGTTCTGGCTTCGGTGTTGGCGCGGATTGCTTAGCTTCTACGGCTTTATTGGCATCGTCTTTTGTGATGCGACCCTCTTTTCCACTGCCTTTTACATCCGAAGTTGGCACGTCATTTTCTTTCAAAATCTTGGATGCAGAAGGGGAAGGAACGCCAGCCGCGTAACTGGGTTGTTGCCCCTTTTCCGTTCCCTCCGTAGGGAAAGACGGTTCTTGCTTTGTCTCAGATTGCGGCGAAGAAACGGTTTTTTCTTGAATAGCTTCGGGAGCTGGAGCAGGTGGTGCTGCGCCATTTGCACCTTTGGCAACACTCGTGTCAATTTTTGCGACCAAGGCACCGATAACTAAATCATCTCCTTCTTTTGCTACGTGCATCAATTTACCGGCGGCTTCGGCAGGGAATTCCAGCGTGGCTTTATCGGATTCAAACTCGCAAATGGCTTCGTCGCGCTCCACGTAGTCGCCATCTTTTTTCAGCCACTGGGATAGGGTTACTTCGTTAATGGATTCGCCGATAACCGGGACTTTCATTTCTATAACGCTCATATTTTTGGCAGACTTTAGATGTTAGATATTAGACTTTAGATTCAGTCTTTAAATTGCACCGCGAAATTCCGGTAATTGCTTTAATTATACAAATTTTTGTGTTGATGTGTTTTTGAATATTGATAGAAGGATAGGAGGATATTTTTTCGCGCATCACTTGTTCATTTAATCTTCCATTCACTGGTTCGCTGTTTACCCCATAAATCTATCCCCCTAACTTGTCCCGCAAGGCGGGATTACCCATTTTACTTCATTTTAAAAACGTAAATCTTTCCCAACTCCCCGTCTTTGGCTTCATTTGAAATATACATCGTACCGTCCGCGTCGAAACAAATACCTTCGGGCTGGGCGTGCACTTTCTTTTTTAATTTTTCAATGTGTAGAATTTTACCGGCGGAGTCCATTACAAATAGAACTTTTCCAACCGATGAAAGCAGATAGATATGCCCCGTGCGTGGATGAACGGCGATGGACGAAGGCGCAAAAGAGAATTCGTTGGTTGCAGCACCAAACATTTCCAGCAACTTTTCTTTTTCTTCAAATACGGGCGTTTTGCTCAAATATTGCTGTACGTCCTCCTGACTAATTACATATACTGGCTCATTTACAAGTGTTTTTTTATTCAAATCGAAGGCGTAAATTCCCTTTTTCATTTTAGAATCCTTACCAGCTTTGGCTTTGCAGGCAAGTAACAAGCGATTGTTTTTAGCATCATACGCCAATCCTTCCACATCATTTTCAGCATCGAGGAAGAAATTAAATTTTTCTACGTCTTCTCCATTTTTTGCCATGCGGTAAATCGTGCCGCTGCTTTTCACCACATAAATATCTTCGCCGACAACTTCTACGCCTTCATAATCACCATCTTCCCAAAATTTAGTTTCTTTTACAATTTTACCTGTATTCTTATCAACCAGAAAAATGATGCCATTTTCATCTTGTATTGCCACTAAGGACTTTCCATCTTTGGACACACTCAAGCCAGAGATTTCCTCTAACTCTTTTGGCATAGTGAACGTTTTATCCGGCGTGTTCACTTGGTAAGGGAAGTCGGGCAATTGCCTTGGAGTCGTACAAAAAATACAATTTAGAAGGAGGGATAAGATTATCATTGGTTTCATTTTCTGATAAGGAATGCTTCGGGCTAAAGCCCGTTTTGTGAATTCAAGTTTTCAGGCTGAAGCCTGTGTTACGAGTTCAAGCTGAAGCTTGGGGTACGTTTTTGCGCAGCACAAAATACAGCCCAATAAGAACGAATGGTACGCTCAACAATTGCCCCGTACTCATCATATTACCAAAATTACTTTCTATACCGCCTTGACTTTCTTTGAAATATTCCCATAGAATGCGAAAGCCAAAAATGAGTATCAAGAAAAGTCCAAATATAAAACCCGGCTGCTCGCGTTTGTTCGTTTTCCAATAGACATAATGAAGGAGAAAGAAACTGAGTAAGTAAGTGAGCGATTCATACAACTGCACTGGATGGCGCGGTGTCTGGTCTTCGCTCACAAAAATAAATGCCCAAGGCACATCCGCTGCTTTGCCCAAAATTTCAGAATTCATCAAATTGCCGAGGCGAATAAAACAAGCGGCGAGTGCAGTGGGGACGACGACTTTATCCAGCATCCAAAGCATAGATTTCTTAGAAACGGTTCTGGAAAATATCCACAATGCCAGCAAAATGCCAATTGCGCCGCCATGACTTGCCAAGCCACCGCGCCACACGGCTGGAATTTGCGCCAAGTTTTTAGAATAATAATCCCAATCATAGAAAAATACGTGTCCTAATCGCGCTCCAATTACCGCTCCTGCTACGATATAAATGAACGCTTTGTCCAACCACGCTTCAGGTGCTTTTTCGGCTTGAAACATTCGGCGCACCATGTACAATCCGACCAAAAAACCAGCAGCGAATAATAATCCATACCAACGAAATGTAAGCGGACCAATGGAGCCAATTTCCGGCGAGACATTCCAAGTGATGTATTGTAAAAGCATTTTTTTAAGACTTTAGACAGTAGACTTTAGACAATAGATTTCTCAGCGACCAAAGTTCCCATAATTTTGATAGAAATGAATCGTTTCTAAAAATAAAAATGGGAAAAATAGTCAGATGACTGATTTTTCCCTATACGAAGCTCCTAAAAAATCCTTGTGTTAAGAGCGTCTCGTTTGAAGCGACGCAAAGTCCAGCTCCATGACGCATAACCAGGAATGCTCGGTTGTACGGGAGGCGACTACATCTTGGAAACGCAACATTGGCGTATCGAGCATTGCCGTGGGTGGTTTTGGTTTCAAGAAAATTTCTCGGGTTTGGTTTTTTCCGGTTTTGTGGATGTATTCTTGCACTTGCAGCATACTGGATGCAGGCACCATGAGGTAATTGCCGCGTTGGCTGGCTGGTACGATGCCTTGCATATAACAGGGGTTTAGCATCCGTAATTGTTTTAAGGAATAGCCGCCTGCTTTTGCAATATCGCTTAGGCGAACGACATCTTGGAGTTTAATGATTTTTACATTTTCAAAATGGAACTGGTGCGTTTTTGGTTGTAAATTATGTTTTGTATAATAATTGCCGATATAAACATTAGCGATGAAAGCAGGAATGTAATGTTGGGTCTGTTTTGGTAAATATTGTGCTATTTTCCAATAATCCTTACTCTTTCCTTTCCGAATGGCACGTTGTACCCGACCCGAACCACAATTGTATGCTGCCAACGCCAACAGCCAATCTCCAAATTCTTCATTCAAATCCCGCAACAAACGAGCTGCGGCATCCGTAGATTTGATGGGGTCAAAACGCTCGTCTATGGATTCGGTGATTCTTAACTTGTATCTTTTTGCTGTGTAAGGCATAAATTGCCAAAGCCCGGCGGCTTTCATGTCTGACTGAGCGCGTATTTTTAGGCGGGATTCTACAAACGGGATATATTTCAGTTCGTCGGGCAGGTCGTATTTTTTCAAGTGATATTCAAAAATGGGGAAGTACAATTGGGCACGTCCGAGCGTGGCTTCCATTTCGTGTCTTCCTCGTATCACTTCTCGCAGTATCAAGCGCTTGATGCGGGTGCTGCATCGCGCCGGTATGGTGAAGTTTAACTGTGGCAGATATTGCTGAATCAATTTTTCTGCCGTTTTTGTTTTGCCCGTGTGCGCGGGTTTTGGTTTGTCAATAGAAGTCGTATCGGCTGCTGCTTGACATATCGAGCAGAGTGCCAGCGTCACCACCATTGTGGCGCGCATCCAATAAAGTTTCATGGTACTATAATTTGAGGGATTTGCGAATAACGCAAGCGATTCATCCGCCCGTTAGCGAACAGTTACGAACAGAACCGACTTTTTGTGGGAAATTTATTTTAGGTAGGTAAGCTTTGCCTCAAATGATGTGTTAAAGTTAAATACTATTATTCGTTTTGACAAATATTTGTTTTTATAAAGCATCATAAAACCATATTAAAATTCATATTCGGCGGGTATTAACAATTTAATTACTTATTTTTATTTTTTTATAAATAGCTTTTGTAACGAATATAAAATTAAAAAGATGCACCGTTCGTCGAATTTTTATAATTTTTATTGCAAGCTGGAAAATGTGGATGCTACAAATTGTCTTTTCAAATAGTAGAAGTGCTTATCTTTGCAATTATATGTTACAAACATCTCATCTCCAATTTTCATACGACGGTAAAAATCAGTTACATTTTCCTGACATCAACTGTGGGAAAGGTGAGCACTGGCTTTTATTAGGACAATCCGGTAGCGGCAAAACGACCTTGCTACACTTACTCGGCGGCTTGCTTACCGCAAAAATCGGCTCGGTAAATGTGGCTGGCACGGATTTAAAAAGTTTGTCAACTGCGGCATTGGATAAATATCGCGGCAAGCACATTGGCATTATTTTTCAAAAGTCGCATTTTGTAAAATCGCTCACGGTAGAAGAAAACCTGATGTTGGCGCAACAACTGGCGGGTGTAAAAATCAATCGCACTCGAATTACAGCATTATTGAATCATCTCCATGTGGGCGATAAATTAAAATCAAAGCCCGACCGACTCAGTCAAGGCGAGCAGCAGCGCGTTGCCATCGCACGAGCCATCGTGAACCAACCGGATGTGATTTTAGCCGATGAACCCACGTCTGCATTGGATGATGCGAATTGCAATGAAGTAATAGAACTTTTGGAGCGCGAAGCAAAAGCAGTAGGCGCAACTTTATTGGTCGTGACACATGATGGGCGATTGAAAGAACGATTTGAAAAGCGAATTCATTTGTAGAGGGTAGATATTAGATGCCGGATTGGGAGATGCCAGACACCAAACTTCCAAACCTTAAATTTCAAACAAAAAGCTATGAACTTACTAAATTTAAGTTGGAAAAACCTGACGAGTAAGCCGCTGGCGATGACGCTGAGTCTGGTATTGTTTGCGTTGGGCGTAGGTTTGATTTCCTTATTGTTATTATTGAATAAGCAATTGCAGGAAAAATTTGATAAAAATCTGGCAAGTATTGATTTGGTGGTGGGTGCGAAGGGAAGTCCTTTGCAATTGATTTTGAATAGTATGTACCACATTGATGCCCCGACGGGCAATGTTTCTATTAATGAAGTGAAAGCTTTTTTGAATCCGCGACATCCGCTTATTAAAACTGCCGTGCCGCTTTCTATGGGCGATAGTTATAAAACGTATCGGATTGTGGGTACGAATCATACGATTCTAACTTTATACAATGCCAAAATTGCAGACGGGAAACTGTGGGAGAAAACGTTTGAAGTGACGCTGGGCGCAAGTGTGGCAGCAGAATTGAAATTAAAGAAAGGAGACAAATTTTTTAGTTCGCATGGCTTGGTGATGGATGAAAATCTGGAGCATAATGATGGCGAACCTTTTGTAGTGGTGGGTATTTTACAACCAAGTGGCGCTGTGATTGACCAATTGATTTTGACCAATACGCAAAGTGTGTGGGCGGTGCATGAGCATGGTGAAGTTGACAGTACCCAGTCGGCAGTAGGCACTGAGCAGTCAGACTCCACAGAAGAACATCATGAACACGAAGATTTGGGAGATGTGAACACGCCTTTATTAAATTTTCCGGATGAGAATATTACTTCTGTCATGCTACAATTTAAAGGACGTAATTATCAAGCATTAAATATGCAACGTTCTATCAATGAAAATACGGACTTGCAAGCGGCTACGCCAGCTATTGAAATCAATCGTTTGTACAGCATGATGGGCGTGGGTGAAGAAGCGTTGCGAGCATTGGCGTTGGTGATTGTTTTTGTGTCTGGCTTGAGTGTGTTTATTTCGCTATATTCCTCGCTGAAAGAGCGACGGTATGAGCTGGCATTGATGCGAGTAATGGGGTCTTCTCGTGGTAACTTATTCGTACTCATTGTTTTAGAAGGTTTGTTATTGGCGGTGTTGGGGTATATTATTGGCATTGCGATTAGCCATATCAGTACGGAGGTGTTGGCAGGATTTATGAAGCAATCGTATCGGTATTCCTTTACGGGTTTTGAATTTTTGAAAGAAGAAATTTATTTGCTTTTCGCAGCGATGGGTATCGGTTTTGTCGCGGCTGTGATTCCAGCTATTCAAGCAATGCGCACGGATATTTCTACGACGCTGGCAGAAGGGTGAGTCAGTAGGCAGCTTTGAGTAGGCAGTGGGCAGCCATCAGAATGGATAATAGCAGTACGTAGTTCTTTAATTATCAATCGCTTGTTTTTAAACAAAATGTGGATTTCCTTACTTAAATTAAATTTTATATAAAATAATTCCTATAAAAGGCAACTTTTACTTGTTTGGCACGTATTATTTTTAATCATAAAATATTTATAAGATTTTAATGTTATTATATTTTTTCACAAAAACAGTTTACACAATGAGAATCAATCTATTATTCTGGATAGCTGTGCTATCTTTACTGCGCTTGAACGCGCAATCCGCCTACGGCGACCAACCTTTAGCCCACACTTTTTCCATCGTAGCGTATGACCCAGTCACAGGTGACATGGGCGTTGCCGTGCAATCCCACTGGTTTTCGGTCGGTACTTTGGTTATCTGGGGAGAAGCCGGTGTTGGAACGATTGCCACCCAATCATTTGCCAATCCCGCTTTTGGACCGGAAGGTTTAGCTCTTTTGAAAAAAGGTTTTTCAGCAGAAGCAGTTGTCAATGAATTGATTCAAAAAGATGAGGGAAAGCAATTTCGACAGTTGGGAATTGTGGATGCCAATGGCAACGCCGCTGCCTTCACCGGTGACAAGTGTATTGACGCTGCCGGACATTTGGTAGGCAATGGATTCGCGGTGCAAGCCAATATGATGGATAACGAGCGCGTGTGGTCGGCAATGGCGCAGGCGTTTGAAAATTCCAAAACACTGCCCTTGGCAGAGCGGTTAGTCTTGGCATTAGAAGCGGCACAGCGGGTCGGCGGCGATATTCGAGGGCAGCAATCCGCGGCCTTATTAGTCGTTTCCGCTCAAAATACCGGACAAAGTTGGGTAGACCGAAAAGTAGATTTACGCGTAGACGACCATCCGACACCTATTGCGGAATTGAAGCGTTTGTTGAAAACCCACCGCGCTTATGACTTTATGAATCGCGGTGACTTAGCAATGGAAAAGGGTAATCTACAAGAGGCAATGCAACACTATGCTACCGCAAATCAATTATTTCCCGAAAACGAAGAAATGAAATTTTGGTATGCTGTAAATCTGGCAAATACAGGTAAAATAAACGAAGCAATTCCGATGTTTGCTGCTCTTTTTGATAAAAATGTAAAGTGGGCAACGCTCCTAAAAAGACTGCCGAAAAGTGATTTATTGAAATTGAGAGACGCCGATTTGCAACGTATTTTGAATGTAAACGAAGAGGCTTCTAAAAAATGAAATGCAAATGGTCAGACGACTCCAAAGTCGTCTGACCATTCATATCTTCAATACGCCCGTGCAAACAACACCCGCTGCTCCGACGGATTACCTGTGAGAATGCACTTGCCAGCCTCCATTTCGCCCTCCAATGGAATGCAGCGAATGGTCGCTTTGGTGCGCTCTTTAATTTTTTCCTCCGTCTCCGTCGTGCCATCCCAATGCGCAAGTACAAATCCCGCTTTGCTATCCAGCACTGCTTCAAATTCTTCGAATGTATCTACTTTTGTAATATGCTCATTGCGATAAGCCAACGCGCGGTCGTATAAAGTTTGTTGAATATCTACTAACAATTGTTCGATGTAATTTTCAATGCCTGCTATTGGCTGCATCGTTTTTTCCTTGGTGTCGCGGCGGGCTACTTCTATTTGATTCGTTGCCAAGTCGCGCTCGCCAATTGCCAGTCGCACCGGGATACCCCGCATTTCATACTCTGCAAATTTAAAACCCGGACGCTTTTTCACATCCGTATCATATTTCACGCTAATCCCTTTTGATTTCAAGGCTTGCATGATGGTACGCGCTACCTCGTCAATGGCTTCATTGGGTTTTGGCACTGGAATAATAACCACTTGTATTGGTGCGATTTTAGGTGGAATAATCAATCCGTCATCATCCGAATGCGTCATAATCAATCCTCCAATCAGACGGGTAGAAACGCCCCAAGACGTAGCCCACACGTATTCCTGCTGGTTATTTTCATTCAAAAACTTCACATTAAACGCTTTCGCAAAATTCTGACCCAAAAAGTGGGAGGTTCCAGCTTGCAACGCTTTCCCATCCTGCATCAACGCCTCAATACAATACGTGTCATCCGCACCTGCAAAGCGTTCATTTTCGGTTTTCCGACCTTTAATAACAGGCATCGCCATCCATTCTTCTGCAAATTGAGCGTAAATGTTTAATATTAACACCGTTTCCGCAATTGCTTCCTCTTTCGTGGCGTGTGCCGTGTGTCCTTCCTGCCAGAGAAATTCTGCGGTGCGCAAAAACAAGCGGGTGCGCATTTCCCAGCGTACTACATTTGCCCATTGATTGATGAGCAGTGGCAGGTCTCGATAGGAATTAATCCAGTCCCGATATGTATTCCAAATAATGGCTTCCGAAGTCGGACGAATGATGAGTTCCTCTTCGAGTTTAGCGGCAGGGTCTACGATTAGTTTCCCTTTATTGTCAGGGTCAGCTATCAATCGGTAATGCGTCACCACCGCACATTCTTTGGCAAAACCTTCCGCCATTTTTTCTTCTGCTTCAAATAAACTTTTGGGTACGAAGAGTGGAAAATACGCATTCTGATGTCCTGTCTCTTTGAACATTTTATCCAATTGGTCACGCATATTCTCCCACAGGGCAAAGCCATTTGGTTTGATGACCATGCAACCGCGCACCGCCGAGTTTTCCGCCAACTCTGCTTTTTTTACAATGTCAATGTACCACTGGGAATAATCTTCGCTTCTACTGGTAATTTCTTTAGCCATTTTTCTAAGGGTGATTGGGTGATTGGGTGATTGGGTGAAAGCAGCGGAAACCCATCAACTTTTCAACCTATACCCTATCATCCTGTTTTAACAATTGTTAAATTCGTATTTTTAAAGACTTTAACACAAAAAAATCAGGTTTAATATACTTTTAACGAAAAATCAGGCACAAAAGTAATAAATTCGGTGTTGTAAAGAAACGACATCTCTAATTCAGAAAAAATGCTTCACATGAAAAATTATAAACTAATAGCATTGTTGGTCGCATTTTTGGCGGCTGGCAATCTCTCGGCACAACAGTACGACGATATGTATTATGATCCTGCAAAGGATAAAGTTTTTTCGGACGATTATACCGCCCCAAAAAACGATTACAAAAGCGAAAAAATTTACACTCGCGCGGATGACGAGCAAGAAAATTTCGATAACGAAGCTTCCGACTATTATACGGATTATGACTACTATTATTCTTCTCGGATTCGCCGTTTTCAGCGTCCATTTTATGGATTTAGCTTTTTTGACCCCGTTTATGTAGATATGTCCTATTATGACCCATTCATGAGTCCAGGCATGACGATGTTGATTTATGATAACTCGTTTGCATTCAACAATTTCTATGGTAGAAATAGATGGAATCGTTGGAATGATTTTGGTGGTTATGGGTACAACGGTTGGAATAGTGGCTTTGGCTACGGCTTGAATTCTTGGAACAATTTTGGACCGAGCTACTATGGATACGGGGGTTTTAACAACTATTACAACAATTTTGGCGGCGGCTACTACTGCCCACCAACTTGGGGTAGCGGCTATTCTTATAACACAATAGATAACATTCGCAATAACAGTAGTTACGGTCCACGCAAGTCCGGTAGCACGCGCGTACCCACTGCAAATGACCGCGAAACTCGTAGAGACGTACCTGCAACCACTAATCCACGCACCGCTGTGTCTTCACCGGATGTACGCACTCGGGACAGCGGTTCAGATAGCGAGGTTTCCGAAAGAGCAAGAGCGCAGTCAGAGCGCCGCAGAGCTGTAGAATCGGGTAGCACACCGCGAGAAAGAGAAGTAACGCCCCGCCAAAATACAGAGCGTCAACGCGAAAGAACGATCACTCCTTCCGAGTCTCGTCCGCGCACACGCGAATCGGCAGAGCCGCGCACCCGCTCCTCTGAACCGCAACGCAGCGTAACGCCTTCAAGGGATAACAGCAGTAGTCGCTCTTCTGGCAGTAGCAGCAGTCCACGTAGCAGTGGCTCTTCTCGCAGAGGCGGTAACTAATTTGGAATTCGTTCTATCACAACTATTGTGTAGAACAACAGTGGGTGGATGTAGTAATCATTTCCACCCACTTTTTTTACGCTTTTTCGTAGCGTTTAAGCAGGTTTTCCAGTAAGTGCGGCACATTTTGTAAATGCGCCACACTGCCATTAAACAAACACAAACATTCGCCCTTTATTTTTATACTTTTAAAACCAAGAGGAAACGATGAAAATAAGAAATGGTCTTATCATCCTTTTTAGCTTTCTGAGCATAATGTCTGTTAAAGCGCAAAATGCGACAGATGCGTTACGGTATTCTATACTTGATGTGGGCGGTACGGCACGTTCGGTAGGTTCTGGTGGTGCATTGGGCGCGCTTGGTGCGGATTTTTCGGTGTTGAGTACAAATCCGGCAGGGTTGGGTTGGTATCGCCGCTCGGAGTTTATTTTTACGCCCGCAGTTGCTGCTACTACGATTCAATCCAAATTAGTGAACGATGCGAATTCGCGTTTTTCGGAAGACAGTCGCGGTGCGTTCAATCTTTCAGGTTTTGGGATTGTCATAGCTGGTACGCCGCGTGGTGGCGACTGGCAAGGTGTGAATTTTGGAATTGGTTTGAATCGAGTAGCGAATTTCAATCAACAGTTTTTATTTCGCGGCGATTCTAAAGGCTCCATCACCGACCGTTTTTTAGAATTGGCAAACAGCGATTTTGGCTTGGATGATTTCGAGTCGGGGTTGGCGTATAAGGGAAATGCCATTTATGATATAGACGACCCGCAAGATGGTTTCTACGAATCTGATTTTGAATTAGCACCCGACGCATTGGTTTCCAAACAGCAAAGAGTCGTCACGAAAGGCTCTATCAGTGAATTGGTGCTGTCTTTAGCCGGTAATTATAAAGAGCGCATTTTGATTGGTGCCACGATTGGCTTGCCTTTTGTCACGTTCACCGAAAATAAAACTTATACCGAGGTTGATAATGGAACTGGTGCAAATGGCAATATTCCTTTTTTCGATGATTTAGAATACGAGGAAAATTTGACAACCACCGGTTTGGGTGTGAATTTTAAAGTCGGATTAGTTGTGCGTCCACATCAGGCAATCCGATTGGGTGCTGCTGTACATTCTCCGACTGCTTTCAAACTCGAAGATAGCTATAATTCTTCGTTTACCTACAATTATACGGATGGTGGAGTGGTTAATAATGGCGAACCACAGTTGTCACCTGATGGTTTGTTTGAATACAAATTGCGTACGCCTTGGCGCTATATCGGCAGTGCGGGTGTGGTCGTAGGCAAGTGGGGCTTTTTGTCTGGCGAGGTAGAATATGCGGATTACGCAAAAAATCGCTTCCGTTATGACGAGTTTATAGAAGACGAACAAGAAGCAAACGATAGTGTTGTAAATCAATTGACTAATGCTATGAATATCCGTTTTGGTGGCGAGTTGGCGTATGATGTATTTCGTTTTCGGGGCGGCTACGGCTTGCATTATTCGCCGTATTTGAATGATGACACCGTAAATAACTCGTTCAGCGCAGGCATTGGGCTTCGCGGACAATCGTTTTTTGTAGATTTCGCGTACCGCCGTTTCATGTATAAAAAGACGCATCTTCCCTATTTAACTTCGCAAGCACCACAACAATTCGTTGATAATGATGTAAATAGCGACCAGTTTTTGCTGACTTTAGGATTTAAATTTAATTAAAAAGAGTACTAAAGCACGTTTATTTTCAACCACAGAGGAGACAAAGAACACAAAGTTTAGACGAGCTTTACGTTGTTTCCTCTATGGTTAATATCGTCTACGCTATTTTGGATACCTCAATCTAAACCTTTACCTCAATTTCACACCCGCATTAAGCTCGACACATTCGCCATCTCCCGCTTCAAACATTCAAACGTATTGTCAGAAACCGGCGTAAGTGGAATGCGCAATTCGTTGTTACACAATTCCAAAATAGACATCGCAGCTTTGATACCAGGCGGATTCCCATCGCAATATAACCAAGGATGAATATCCAATAACTCTGCATTCAATCGTCGGGCGGTATCAAAATCATTTTGTAACGCTGCGCGTACCATATCACTAAACTGCGTCGGAAATGCATTGGCAATCACAGAAATTACGCCATCTCCGCCGCTGGCAATCAACGGCAAAGTAAGTGGGTCATCGCCAGAGAGAACCAATAAATGTTCTGGACGATTTTTTAAAATTTTCATCGCTTGCACCAAATCACCGCTTGCTTCTTTCACCGCTACAAATTTTTCACTCTCATTCGCCAACCGCAGAATTGTCTCCGGTTTTACATTACAACCAGTACGGCTCGGCACATTGTAAATAATAATTGGGACAGGCGATATTTTTTCAATCGCTTTATAATGTTGATAAATACCTTCCTGCGAGGGTTTGCTATACGCTGGGCTGCTGGACATAATCGCGTCCACGCCTTCCAAATTATAGCCTTTTATAAAATCAACTAATTTATCTGTAAAATTACTACCAAAATAACCGCCTACAATCGGCACTCTGCCTGCTACATTTTTAATGGTAAAATCCAGCACTTCGCGGCATTCTTTGGACGTGAGCGTTATCGCTTCACCCGTCGTGCCGAGGCAGACAAGATAATCCACGCCGCCTTGAATCACGTAGTCTATAATGCGCTCCAACGCTGCGTAATCAATCGCTTTATTTTTGAATGGCGTGATGAGGGCAACGCCAGTGCCGCTAAACATTTGTAATTTCATGTCGTCGGGAATTGGTCTTTTCCAGTATGAATTCCATTTGTTGAATAAACGTTTTTAAATCCTTCGTATCCGCCTTGTCCAGCATCAATTCGTAGCAAAAAGTATGGTCACTTACGGGTCCTACGCGCAGGTGCGCTCGTGACATAGCGCAGACGTACTCGGTTTGCGGCTTGGCTATTCTATCCAGATTTATCAACAGGTCAAATGCTTGCTCGCTGAAATCGCGCACTTTTTCGCCAGTTGGTCTGCCTACCCAGTCAAGGTTTTTACGGTTAAAATATGGAAAAGTAAAATTCGTTTCTTCCAATTTGCTATCAAAAAAGCCAAGCAGTTTCAATTTTTTACCACGTTTGTTGAGTTGGTCTGCATATTGCAAAACAAATTCTCGATTACTCAGTTCCGTCGCATCAAATAAAATACCAATGGATTGCGCTTTTTCAAAACCCGGAAACTTGCGTGTCGCCTGATTTTGCCGTCCCAACTGCTGCAACGAGCGATTGAAAATGCGATTTTTAATATTTTGTAGTAGACTCATGTGTTGAATGTATGTTCGCCTCTGTTGTGTAAATTCGTTTTTCGATAATATTTTGGAATCTAATAAATGTGACACATTTTGGAAATTTGCCACACTTGTATTCCAATATTCCATTATTCCACCTCCGGCACAATATCATAAAAGCCCATATTCGCATATTTATTAATCCGCGCTTCTATCAGTTGCTCCGGCGATAATTCTTGCAGCTCGGCGATGGTTTTTTTCAACTGTTTTTTCAATAATTTCGCTGCTTCCTCCGGGCTACCATGCGCGCCACCAACGGGTTCTTTTATAATGCCATCTATTAAACCAAAGTCAAACATATGGTCAGCCGTGAGCTTGAGGGCTTCTGCTGCCTGTTCTTTATAATCCCAACTATGCCACAAAATCGTAGAACAATTCTCAGGTGAGATGACCGAGTACCACGAATATTCAAGCATGAACACTTTATTGCCTACACCAATTCCCAACGCACCGCCAGAAGCACCTTCTCCAATGATAACACAAATAACTGGTACGCGTAATTGTGCCATTTCAAACAAGTTACGCGCAATCGCTTCTGCCTGTCCGCGTTCTTCTGCTTCCAATCCCGGATAAGCCCCCGGCGTGTCAATGAGTGTAATAATCGGAAAATTAAAACGCTCGGCCAACTTCATCAAGCGCAAGGCTTTACGATAGCCTTCGGGATTCGCCATTCCAAAATTGCGGAATTGGCGCATTTTTGTGTTGATTCCTTTTTGATGCCCGATGACCATGACCGTTTGTCCATCCAGATTTGCCAAGCCGCCTACAATTGCTTTGTCATCTTTCACATTTCGGTCGCCGTGCAATTCGATAAATTTTTTGCACATCTGATTGATATAGAATAAAGTATACGGACGCTCCGGGTGTCGGGAAATTTGCACTTTTTGCCAGCCGGTCAGGTTGGTGTATAATTCCTTGCGTTTGACTTTAATTTTGGTTTCCAGCTCCTTCATCATCACAGTCACGTCCACCTCGCCTTCTTCGCCCACCTGCTTGATTTTATCAAGCTGCTCATACAAAGTTTCAAGGGGTTTCTCAAAATCTAAAAAAACCATATTGCCCAAGTTTAGGTCTGATTTGTATTCGGGTTCGTAGGAGTTGTTTTTGGAAATAGCAAACAAAGTTAGTAATAAGCCCACAGTAAAAGTGTAGGCAGCCAACTTTTTTTCATTTTTTTGTAAACAGCACTTGCGTCATTTGGAAGTTTGTTTTACATTTGCACTCGCACTTGAAGAAAAAGTGCAGATAAAATGGATTGGTAGTTCAGTTGGTTAGAATGCCGCCCTGTCACGGCGGAGGTCGCGGGTTCGAGTCCCGTCCGGTCCGCAAGGGGTTCCAAGTTTTGGAACCCTTTTATATTTGATATGAGTTAGAAAAAGTTTACATTGTTTCCCATTCCGCAAATTTTATAAGATAGCTCCTCTATTCTAATCTCTTGTATTAATGGTAGCAATTGATTATTTTTGAAAAAAATGAAACGTTATGACAGCAGCAACTCGAAGTGAAAAGTTGGAAGAAGTGCAAGTATTGGCTTCAAGACTTTCTGATGCGCAGTTAGAAGATGTTTTAAAACAAATCAGATGGGTAATTTTAATGGCGGAGGCAAAACGGTTGGACGAATCAATTTTGCCAAATGATATTACCATGGACGAAATTGTAGAAGAGGTAAACCAAGTAAGAAAAGAGCGTTATGAAGCCCAGCAAAATAGTCATTGACGTAAATATTTGGGTGAGTTACTTCATTATGTCCCGCGCTCAAGAACTCACGATTCTTATCGCCCAAAATGATTTACAGGTGTACACCTCGCCGGAATTGATTGCAGAACTAAAAGACGTGCTAAGTCGCTCGAAATTAAAAAAATATCTGACCGAACCGATTGAATCCTACCTGACAATCCATCAACAACTTACCATTGGATTAAATCCAAATATCACATTTGACCAATCTCCCGACCCAAAAGACAATTACCTCTTTGACGTAGCCATTGAAAGCGAAGCCACTCATTTGGTAACAGGGGATAAACCACTGTTGAATGCCAAATCACTGGGAGGCGTTAAAATCATTTCGCTTGCCGATTTCAAAGCATTATTCGAGTAATCAGACCAATATTTTTATTGTAAACTATTTTTACGAGTTATTTACAAACAAAAAAAATAATCTAAAACATTGATATTTAACAAATTGAAGTTGATCTCAAACCCTACAAATTCTCTATCACATCCCGATAGCCCCTACCAATGGGAATCGCCATGCCATTCACCTCCACGCTTTCGGCGGTATAGGAGTCAATCTTATTTAATGAAATTATAAAGGAACGATGAATTCGTTTGAAGCGAGTGGCAGGTAACAGCGCCTCCATTTCATGCGTGCTCATTTTGGAAAGGTAGGCGGTTTTGGTAGTCACGATTTTGATGTATTCCCGCTGACTTTCAATATAGACAAGCTCGGAGAATAAAATTTTCACCTTCTTTTTTGTACATTTAGAAATATAAAATCTCTTATTTCTTGGCTTTCATTAAGTTGATGTTTTTCTCCTTTTGCAGTTTTTACTTTATTGACAGCAATTAGAAAACGCTCAAAATCAAAAGGTTTTAACAGGTAATCCGTTACGTTCCGTTCAAATCCTTCCACGGCGTATTGATGATAAGCAGTAGTAATAATGACCGCAGGCGGATGGGTGAGCGTTTTTAAAAAAGCCATGCCTTTTAATTTCGGCAAGTGAATATCTAAAAAAATAAGGTCGGTAGGATTATCCCGCAAGAAGTCGGTTGCAAGAATAGCATCTTTAAAAGTGCTTTGTAATATTAAGAACGGTACTTGCGAAATATAATCTGATAAAACTTTTACTGCTAATGGCTCATCTTCTATGATAATGCACTTGATATTAGACATGGCTTGCCAAATTTATTTTTAAAGTAGCGGTAAACGCAGATTCGCCTTGTTGAACAGATAAATTGTAATCTTTATACAGCAATTCCAGTTGTCTCCGCAGGTTGGAAAGACCAATATTTTCTTTTACACTCGCTTCTCCTGGAAATGCCTCTGTAGAATTTTTTACAAAAAATGCCAACTGCCGCTGATTCACTGAAAGATGAATATCCACAAAAGGCTGACTTCTTGTTTCGGATACGCCATGTTTGAATGCATTTTCGACCAATGGAATCAGCAATAGTGGCGGTAAGGCTTGTTTCATATCTTCAATATCATAGTTAAAATTGATACGCAAAGAATCATCATATCGCAATTTTTCAAGGGCAATATAGTCACTCATAATTTTCAATTCCTCTCCTATCGCAATATATGCTCCACCGGTTTCGTACAGCATAAAACGCAATATTTTCGACAGTCGTAAAATGGATTCGGGCGCCAGATCTGACTTATCTCTTGCCAATGAATAAATATTATTTAACGTATTGAATAAAAAGTGCGGGTTCGTTTGTGACTTGAGATAGTTTAATTCTGCTTCTTGCTTTTCGATACGCAGTTGTTGCGCCATTTCCTTTAATTTTCTATAATCATACGTGTATTTTATAATTCCAAAAAAGAAAATGGAACCCACACTAAATCCCATTAAATTAGAGACGCCTTCTTGTATGGAGTCGAATGTTTTTAAAGCGGTATAAATATGTAATGCAATTCCAATAAGCCGCCAGATGTATACGCCAAAAGAATAAAATATCAAATGCGTAAATAAAAGAAAAGGTGCTGCCAGCATTCTTTTCCAGGTGAGCTTTATAAAAGGCAGGGTATATTCGAATAATATAAAATTGATAACAATAATATAGATAACTAACCAAATGTTATTTACAATCATTTTTACAAAGTTCGTAGAATCATTTAATAAATCGCCAAACAGATTTAGCAATAAAAAAGCAAGCCCAATCCATAGATACAATTTAAACCGCTCTTTATTGATTGATATCTTCATCCTGCAATTTAGGGGATAATTTATTTAGATGATTGACCTAATTACGTTGTTTGTTTACGCTAATCCGTTGTTGATTGACGCCCGCTTGCAGTGCTTTCTTTAATCCGCTATTCTTGCATAAAAAACACTTCATTTATGCAATGGCAGAGTTAAAAAACTTCAAACCAACGTTTCGCTCCCAGTCCAATGCTTTTTATTGGGCAAGCCAGCCTGCCTGGGAGGATTTGTTGCACAAAAAAATATTCGAGTACAACCTTCATCTGAATCCGCCAACAGCAGCCAGATTGTATGCGATTACTGCAGTTGGCACATACGATGGTTTTACAGCTTGTTGGGATGCTAAATATGCGTATTGGGGTATCCGACCCGATCAATATGATACGACCTATCATGCATTGCTACCAACGCCGCCCTTCCCCGGTTATCCTTCTGGGCATGCGATGCTTAGCAGCGTGGCGGCTGAACTGTATGCTTACTTCTTTACGGCAGAAAAAGCTTATTTCCAGCAAAAAGCTAAAGAAGGCGCAGAATCTCGCTTTCAGGGAGGCATTCATTTCCGCACCGACAATGAAGTAGGGCTGGAAATGGGTAGAAAGGTAGCAGCAGCGGTTATTCAAAAAGTGCGAACGGATGGTGCAGATAGTGTTTTAACGGTGGCAAGTCGAAAAAAAAACAGATACCAAATCCAATAATCAAAAGACACTCAAACCCATTGTCTATTAATGACTAACAATACTGGCTATTTTATATAATAATTTGTAAAAAATTTTCCTTTATTTTCTAAATTATTGATAACGAATTATATAGATTTAAAATATAATTCCCTCCGATCCGCAAAAAGGGCTCCAAATTTTGGAGCTCTTTTTTACATTTATGATATCCTTAAAATTTCTATCACCCATTATCCTCAAAACCAGGATATAGCGTCATGCCACCATCTACGAAAATCGTTTCGCCATGAATGTAATCGGACTCGTCAGAAGCTAACCACACGCATACTTTGGCCACATCTATCGTTTCTCCTACGCGCCCGTAAGGAATAAGTTTTAACAATTTTTCCTCTGCGACCCGCGTGTGCCAAGCATCATAATTAATCGGCGTTTTGATAGCACCCGGTGCAATACTATTGACTCGAATTTTTTTGCTACCCAGTTCCTGCGCCATCGAACGCATCAAAAGCATCACGCCGCCTTTGGAAGCTGCGTAATTGACGTGCCCCGCCCAAGGAATGATTTCGTGGACGGAACTCATACAAATAATTTTACCCACCGATTTAGAAATTTCGGGGCGAGGTCCGCGCTTTACGTATTCCCGCGCTGCCTCTTGTGCGCACAAAAACTGTCCGGTGAGATTTACATCCAGCACATATTGCCAGTCTTCAAGTTTCATTTCTAAAAAAGAGGCATCTTTCTGTAAACCGGCATTATTGACCAAAATATCTACCGTACCAAAAGTTTTAATAGTCGCTTCAAACATGGCTTTCACCTCGTCTTGCTTGCT
>Ga0163155_10000113_pt1 | contig 87295 bp, 68 predicted proteins | sample OliLakLV19SP4G1_FD_148611 | JGI IMG/M metagenome (GOLD analysis project Ga0163155, IMG submission 148611) | Freshwater microbial mat bacterial communities from Lake Vanda, McMurdo Dry Valleys, Antarctica - Oligotrophic Lake LV.19.SP4.G1 | ecosystem: Environmental > Aquatic > Freshwater > Lake >... | reverse complement strand
GGGCAAAGAGAATGGTTGGGCAGAGTAAACTGGGCCCTCTGGTGTGTCGCTGTACGCAACGGAGCACTGAGGAGAGCTTCTGGCAGTGAGCGAGCCGTCGACCCTGGAACTTCCGCAAAACCCGAGCGAGGCCGAGATGTGCGAGCACGCTAGGGCTTTGGTGCGCGCTCCCGACCACGCAGCGATCCGGAAGCTTGCGGCGACGGCCACTTCGCAATTCTCGAAAAATCCTGAGGTGCTTTCAGCAGTGGGTGCCATGTACCTGGGGCTTGGTAAGCTGGTGGAGGCTCAGTCTTTCTATGTTCAAGTCAGCCGCGCCGATCCCAAGCGTTCGGAGCCATTCGCGCGCATGGGTGAGATCCTTCTGCGTCGAGGCGATGCTCAGAGGAGTCAGAAGGCGTTCGAGCGGGCATTTCAATTGGGCGATGCCTCCTTGGAAAGTAGGCAGTTCTATCAAGAGGCCGCGGGCTACGTAGCGCGTGAGGCTCGTGACGGCAATGAGGCGCCCCCCAAACCCCTCAGGAAAGTGCCACCGGTTCCTGCTCTGGCAGCCGCCCTGATTCCAGTGTCGGTACGGACAGCGCCGCTTCGGCCACCTAGACCGCGTCCTAGCCCAGGAGCCACGGGCGCCGAATGTGCGCTAGTCGTTGCCACTCGGGCTGGTCTCTTTGACGGCCCCGAGCAGCCCATGGTGTGGGAGCACCCGCCCGAAAGCTCCGCTCGCGCCTGGAAGGCACTGGCCTTCGGCCTCTTCACGCTGCTATTGGCGTTTGGCGCGACGTTCGCCTACGGGCAATTCGTCAAAGGACGGCGGGTGCTGCTTGCCACTCAGTTGAACGACGCCGTTTCTCAGTCGTTAATCAGGGTCGAGCCAAGCGAGCTCGCTCGGCTCGACGAACGCCTCCGAGAATCGTTCCGTCTGGATCCTCTGCGGACGGAGACAACGCGGATTTGGATCAACAGCCTGGTCTTGAAGAGTCTGTTCGGTGAAAGGCCTCGTGGCATTCAGAATGCGCTGTTGCGAGGGCGTGAGCTTGGTGTGTCGCCGGTGGTACTGGCCTATGGCGCGGCTGTTGCGGCAATGGACGACGGGGATGTCCTCGGCGCTCTTCAAATCTTGCTTGAGAACGACGCGTTGGCACGGGAGGACCCGTATTTTCAGCTCGTCTTGGCTGTGGTCCTCGAAGCCACAGGCGTTGAGCAAGCCGGAGAGCGCTACGCCAGTGCGCTCCAGCTTGCACCCGATTTGGTGGTGGTTCAGCTGCTGAGTGCTCGCTATGCGCTCCTCGAACATCGTCCGCTGTTGGCAAAGCTCGCACTGGGGGCGCTGGCTCGATCTGCTCCGGATCGACCTGCTTTTCTGTTGATGTCTCGTTGGGCAGGCGGCAAGGAAGCGCTGGCAAACGCGAAGTCAACGTTGAGCGCCAAGGATCGCGCTCACGCGCTCGAACCCACATTTGAAGCGCTCGCGATGATCGAACAAGCTCGCCAGCGGTTTGGCGAAAATGACAGAAAAGGGGGCCTGGACGCCTTGGCGCGGGGCGCGCTGTTTGCCAAGACGCCGGGAGCGCGCGTGATGCTGGGTCAGGTCGCACTAGAGAATCGGGTGCTCGTCGGGATGCCCGAGATTTTCCGAGAATTGGCTCCATTTTTTCCAATTCACGCTGGCGCTCGGACGTTGGCGGTGCGTGCCGCATTGAGTGTTGGCGACATCGCAACAGCCGAAAACGCACTCCAAGGGACTGCCAATGCCGGACAAGAACGCCGGCTCGTTTCCGCGGCGCATGCGTATGAAGCTCTCGACGCGCCAAGGCTCGGTGCGCTTCTGAAGGACGCCGGAAGCCGCTCAACGGGCAGCACTGAGTTTTCTGCTTTCGCCACCGGAGCGGAACTCATGCTCGGGCGGGGTTACCCGACTCGTGAGCAGCTTCTAGACCTTGAAGGTTCGTCGCTGCCTTTTGCTCAACTGATTGCGCTCGACGCTGCCCTGGACGCCGATCACCTAGATCTTGCCGAAAAATGGCTCAACGTTCTGCTTCCGCTCGGCCTGTCTCCCGTGGTGAAGGTGCGACGTGCTCGGCTGTTGCGGTACCAAGGAAAGGGCGAAGCGGCCGTGCGCGAGCTTCAGGCTGCGGTTGCAGGGGGTGGCAGCGGCCCTCGGCTCTTTCTCGAGTATGTGTACGCCCTGGCACAAACTCGAAATTTCGAGGCGGCAGCGGCACTGCTCAGAGAACGCAAGGTCGATCTTCTGCCCGTACACAGCTGGCTGCAATCCTTCATAGACGCCAAGCAGGAATTCCGAATGCGTGCGCGCAAGGAGCTTGTCAAATTGCGTCCATTTGGCCCTGGGAGCCCCGTCATGTTCCAAGCACTCTCGGCACGTACGCTCCTGGCTGCCCAGGACCCGCGAGCGAAACTTTTTGCCAAAGAGTTTGCGGAACGGGCGGGGCGTTACCCCGAAGCGACGATGCTCACCGAACGTTGAACGTCAAAAGAGGTAATGTGCGCCGAAGGCGAGCGTTTCTTGCGTGGTCTTATGGTTGGTCAGGAGCCGACGGGTAGCCGTGTCCACACGAAATTCCGCGCGCACCACGAAGTTTTGCGTGATCGCGTAGCCAGGTGTGAGCGTGAAGTTCATGAAAGCGCCAGGAGCCAAGGCGCGCACGCCCTCGGGATCGCTGAACCACTCCCAACGAAATCCGAGGGAAAGATCCCGTTCTGTGAATACGGGCTGCAATCCAAGACCGAGCCAATTGGCATCGACCGTGAGCCGCGGATCGTTCGCGATATCCACGGGCACGTTAGGCTCGGAGCCGTAGTTTGCCTGGAAATTAAGCAGCCAGTTTGCGCTCGGTTTTGCCGCGCCCGTTACATCGAGCGAAAGACGCCGATCGCTGTTGGCACCCGCGGCGCCCGTGCCTTGCGGACGCTCGGCGCCGTACGTTCCTGACAGTGCCACGCCGTACTTCGGGCTCGGTGTCACACCGAGGCGGAAGATCACCGTCTTTGAGTCGTTGTTGTCGAGCATGACGTCCCAGCCGTTGACCACTCCAACCCCAACATCGAGTGGCCCTTCGGGAGAGAAGCGCGCCTTAAGCCCAACGTGAGTGAAGGGCTCCGCGAAACTGAATAGAAAGCCACGGGTTAGCGTAGGATTCTTGGGGCCTGCCAACAGCTCGATGCCTTCGTCGGTCGCGAACTTCCCCGCAGTTACCGTGAGCTTTCCCGCAGTTTGGTAGCTCATGTAAGCCTCTTGAACGTCGAACCAGCCAAGCTCTGGCGCGCCCGAGGCCGAAGCCAAGCCGCTCGTCACTCCTGCGTCTTGACCGGCCTCGAGTTCAATCGCAGCTCTGAGCGCAGGGCTGGCTTCATGCGAAACGGAGAGATGCGCTGCATGCAGGATGAAGTTATTCCCTCCGTAGGCGTCGTAGCTGCGCAGCGGGACTGTTTTGTCAGCCTCAAACTGGCCCGGGTTTGCGTGATAAGCAGCTTCGACGAAACCTGCGACGAGCGGTACAGGAGGACTGCCCGGCTTGGTTGCTTCAGGTTCTGCGATAGCATCTGCCGCGGAGGCCGTGGGGGCCAAGCAGGGGAAAAGGAGCGCCGTGAAGATCAGGATCGAGGGGTGTCGCATTGGGGTGTCTTTCTGGGGGGCTCGGGGCTAGCGTGGAGCTTGCGACGCGCGGCCATCGATCATGCTGCGAAGCTCTTCGATATCGTTTGAGCGCCCCATGGCTTCCTCGAGCGTGATCAGACGCCTTGTGTAGAGGGCATGCAGCGATTGATTGAGCGTCTGCATCCCATGCTTGAGCTGCCCCACCTGCATCTGCGAGTAAATCTGATGCACTTTGTCTTCGCGGATCAGATTCCGGATAGCGGGATTGGGGATCAAGATCTCCATCGCCAAAACGCGCCCCGGGCTCCCTGCTCGCGGTAACAAAAGCTGGCTTATCACGCCTTCCAAGACAAACGAAAGCTGCGCCCGGATCTGGGCCTGCTGATGGGGAGGAAAGACATCCACGATGCGGTTGATGCTCTGCAACGCAGAGTTGGTGTGGAGCGTTGCGAACACCAGATGGCCTGTTTCCGCGACGGTGAGCGCCGCTTCGATCGTCTCCAAGTCGCGCATCTCACCCACCAGCACGACATCGGGATCTTGGCGCAAAATGCTCTTCAAAGCCGCTTTGAACGCGTGCGTATCTGAGCCCACTTCACGTTGGTTCACGATACAGCGCTTGTGCGCGTGCAGGTATTCGATCGGATCCTCCACCGTCATGATGTGCTGTCGAGTGTTGGTATTGATCCAATCCAGGATCGAGGCCAGGGTGGTGCTCTTGCCCGAGCCCGTTGGGCCTGTCACCAGAATCAAACCACGCGGCTTTTTCGCTAGGCTTTGGACGACGAGCGGCAGCCCCAGCTCATCGAAGGTCAGGATCTTGAAGGGGATGGTTCGAAACGCACCGCTCACCGCTCCACGTTGCAAGAAGATGTTGGCGCGAAAGCGAGCCAGGCTCTTCACACCAAAGGCTAGATCTAATTCGCTTCTTTCCTCGAACTGGACGCGCTGTTCTTCGGTCAGAATTGAATAGCAGAGCTGTTTGGTCTCAACGGGTGAGAGGGGAGGAAGCTTGAGCGGAATCACGGCGCCATCGATCCGCAAAAGGGGCGGTGATCCGGTGGTGATATGCATGTCGCTCGCGCCTTTTTCCACCATGGCGCGGAGGAGCTGGTGCAGATTTACATGGCTGGTTTCGTCACTCATAGCTTTGGCATTCGGAGGCGCTCAGTTGTGAAATTCAGTCCGACATCGTGACGCGTAAGATTTCCTCGGGCGTGGTGACGCCGTCGATGACCTTGCTGATGCCACTCATGCGCAGCGTGACCATGCCGGCCTTGATGGCGGCGGCCTTGAGCTCTGCGGTGGAAGCCCCCTGCAGTACCAACTCCTTCAAGCTGTCGTTGAATCGCATCACTTCGTACAGCGCCACGCGGCCCTTGTAACCACTCCCATTGCATTTGTCGCAGCCTTTGCCCTTGTAAATCTTGCCTGGGGTTGCCTGTTCCGGTGTCGCCCCGAGGTCAAACAACACTTGGGGATCGACCGTGATCTGCTCCTTACACTCACCGCAAATTCGGCGAGCCAGCCTCTGTGCCAATACCAGATTCACGCTGGCAGTAATGAGAAACGGCTCGACGCCCATGTTGAGCAGACGTGAAATGGTGGCCGGCGCATCGTTGGTATGCAGCGTCGAGAGCACCATGTGGCCGGTCAATGAAGCCTTGACCGCGATTTCAGCGGTCTCAAAGTCGCGCACCTCGCCGACCATGATGACATCCGGATCTTGGCGTAGGAAAGCACGCAGGGCCATGGCGAAGTTCAGGCCGATCTCGTCGTGCATTTGCACTTGATTGATGCCATGCAGATTGTACTCAACCGGATCTTCCGCGGTGCTAATATTGGTGTCAGGAACGTTGAGTTCGGTGAGCGCCGAGTAGAGGGTGGTCGTCTTCCCGGATCCGGTAGGTCCCGTCACTAACACCATGCCCCAGGGCTGATGGATCGCCCATTGAAAGTCAGCAGCGGCCTTGGGATCAAAGCCGAGCTTGGCCATATCCACCTGCAAATTGCCCTTATCGAGCAGACGGAGCACGACCTTCTCGCCCCACATCGTGGGCAGAATCGAAACCCGGAAGTCCATCTCGCGACCCTTACCCAGCTTCAGCTTGATACGGCCATCTTGGGGCAAGCGCCTTTCCGCAATGTCGAGCTGGCTCATGATCTTGATGCGGCTCACGATTGCGTTCTTGAGCTTCATGGGCGGTGTCATCTCTTCGTGGAGGACACCATCAATACGATAGCGCACGCGAAGGCGCTTCTCGTAGGGCTCGATGTGGACGTCGCTGGCACCTTTTCGGATCGCGTTCAGAAGCAATAAATTCACCAGACGCACCACGGGCGCGTCTTCGCTCGCACGCTCCAGCTCGAGCGCGTTGACCTCTTCTTCATCCGTGGTCCAGTCAATATCTTCGTCGCCGATATCGAACTCGGCCATCACCTGTTCGTAGTTCGGGCCGGAGGCGTAATTTCGCTCAATTGCGCCGTGAATCGCGGTCTCGCTCGCGACGACGGGGTCCACGTTGTAGCCCGTTAAGAACTTGATGTCGTCCAGGGCTGCGAGGTTGGTCGGGTCGCTCATCGCGACACGCAGCGAAGAGCCTACCCGGGCGATGGGCATCACCTTGTGCTTCTCGCAAACCTCTCGGCTCACTAGCTTTAACACTTCCACTTCGATCTCAGTGTCGTCGAGATTCACAGCGGGCAGCCGATACTGACTGCTGAGGAAGTTGGTGATCTCGCCGTCGGAGATGAACCCAAGCCGCGAGAGCGTGTAGCCAAGATTCTGTCCGGACTTCTTTTCCTCTTCTTGGGCCTTCCGCAGTTGCTGCAGGCTGATGAGCTTCTCGCGAACCAGGAGTTCGCCTAAACGATTGGAACTTGACATGTGTCTCGAGATCTCCGGCCGAGAAATGAAGGAGGATAGCAGGAGGGCTTACTCTGGGTTCAAGAGGGCCAACCCACAACGCACCAAATCCCGCGCGCGTTAGGGCTCCCACGTAAGCCGACTTGACGAGCACTCGTTGGGCGCAATAGTGGTTTTAGGATTGTTACATCGGAAAAGGCGAGTTTCGGAAAACCATGGCCAAAACATATAGCGATCTCTTCTCTGACGTCCGCTCAAGCGTCCGCCTCATGTCGTTGGAGGTGCTGAAGGGCCGGCTGGATAAGAAGGACCCGATCACCCTGCTCGACGTACGCGAGAGCGATGAATACCGCGCGGGTTACATCCCCGGGGCTGTGCACGTCGCGCGCAGCTATCTCGAGATGCAAGTCGAGCAAAAGCTTCCGGATCGTAGTGCTGAGATTGTTATTTATTGCGCAGGAGGGACGCGCAGCGCGTTCGCTGCCAAGACGCTGCAGGAGCTCGGATACACCAACGTCCACAGTGCCAACCCTGGTTTCGTACGATGGAAGGATCTGAAATACCCGGTTGAGGAGCCCACGCGCTTAACGGAGGCTCAGCTGGATCGCTATTCGCGCCACATCCTGCTTCCGGAGGTGGGTGAGGCAGGGCAGGTCAAGCTGCTGAAGTCCAAGGTGCTGTTGCTGGGCGCCGGTGGGCTCGGAGCTCCGGCCGCCGTCTATCTTGCAGCCGCAGGCGTTGGAACGATCGGTTTGGTGGATGCTGACACCGTGGATGCGTCGAACTTGCAGCGACAGATTGTGCACGCCACGTCCAGAATTGGGATGGCGAAGGTCGATAGCGCCGAAATTGCGCTCAAAGATCTCAATCCTGACGTCAATATTGTCAAGTACAAGGAGCGCTTGCTCAGCGACAATGTGGACCGAATATTTGGTGCAGGTTGGGACGCGATCATTGATGGGTGCGACAATTTTCCGACGCGCTATCTGGTTAACGACGCTTCCTTGTTCCACAAGGTGCCCGTGATCCACGGCTCGATCTTCCGCTTCGAAGGCCAGGTCACGACGTTTATGCCGTGGGTTGGGCCCTGCTATCGCTGCCTCTATCCCGAACCGCCGCCGGCGCACTTGGCACCTTCCTGCGCCGAGGCAGGCGTGCTCGGCATTCTCCCAGGTATCGTCGGAACGCTTCAGGCTACTGAGGCGATCAAGCTCATCCTTGGCCGTGGAAATCCACTAGTGGGTCGGCTGCTCACCTACGATTCGCTGGGGATGACGTTTCGAACGCTTAAGCTCCGCCGCGATAAAGCGTGCCCGGCTTGCGGTGAGAATCCGACGATCACCAAGTACATTGACTACGAAGGCTTTTGCGCGGCCCCTTCCGGCCATTAAGCCGACGCTCTTTCGGGCCCGGCCTGTTTGTTTTTGAGGGCGCCAGGTTATGCTGCGCGTCGTGATGCAGCACTCAGGGTGCGCCACCTAGAGAAAGGTTTCAGCATGCGGTTTGAAGTTGTCGGAGTTCTGTTGTCAGTGGCGTTGGTTTCGGCCTGTGGAAAGGATGAGCCCCCGGCAAATACCGGTCAGCCGCCTCTGCAGCAGTGCGCGCCAGGGCAATTTTTCAATGGCCAGACCTGCCAAGGGCAAGCCGCGCTCGCCCCAAGTGCGTCAACGTCGTCCGCCCCGGCACCCACCCAAACAACCGGGGCTCCAGCGCCCTTTCCCATTGCAACTGCCACCACTGGTCCCTCGGCGGTGCCCGCGGATGGCGCCATGACGCAGACGGCGACGCAGCTACTCATCCCACTCGGGCAGAGCCACGCACCTTCCGGAGCAAAGGCCGTCGGGTCGCCACTCGTAGGTCAGTTTCAACAGGGCCAGACGCTCGAAGCTCAGGTCATGATGAACCCCGGCAAATGCTACACGATTGTGGGCATCGGCATGCCACCGATCCAGAACGTCGATTTGCAGGTTCTACCCACGATTGGGATCCCTGGCTTACCGGCGCCAGTCCTTGCGACGGACCAGACCACCGGCCCCAATGCGGTCATTGGGGACAAGCCCACCTGTTTCAAGTGGGCATTCCCGATGGCGGCAGTCGTTAAAGTGGTGTTGACTGTGTCGTCGGGCCAGGGCGTGGCTGCCGCGCAGGTTTTCGAAAAGTAGAGGTGAGCTTTCTCAAGCTTGCGGGCGGGGCCGCCGGAGTTCGCACCAGGTTTCCCCGAGACCTAGCCGCGCACGCCGTGCGAGTTCGCGTTCCGTGGCCCACACGCTCATTTGGAGCGCAAGCGCAGCCAAGCAGACACCCGCGATGACGTCGATCAGCCAATGCCAGCGCAGATACATAGTCGCCAGCACGATGTTCAAGGTGAAAAACGCCACGACGGGCCAGGTGTAACGGTAGGGCACCAAGCGGCGGTGGCGGATTGAGAAAAGCGTCAGGAACGTCGGCGCAGCGGTGTGGAGCGACGGGAATATGTCCTTCTGCGCACCACCCGAATGCACCGTCTTCATCACTGCATCGAGCCAGAAACCTTGGGGCAAAGGGTGGGTGAAATCGTCTGCCAGGGCGACGATCGGACCGAACCCGGGAACGAACATGTAAAGCGATTGCCCGACCACGTACACGGTGAGCAGGCCTAGCCCAAATTCTCCCAGGCGGCGTTCATCACGCGTGATAAACATGATCGGAAAAATGTGCGACCACACCAGCCAGAAATAGCCAAAATAGAAGAATGAGAACCACTCTGTTCTGAAGGGTGTCACATACCGGTCGAGCAGCACTGCTGGCTCAAAGCCAAAAAGAAAGAGATCGAGCGCGTGCAGCTCCTGGTCCAGGTTGCGCGGGTTCACTAGGGGCAAGAAGTGGTCCAAGAACAAATAGCTGGTGAGGATCACGGTGAAGAGCGTTACCCGGTAGACAAAGGCCGGCGCAGCAGGGCGCTGCCAAGACCGGGTACGCACGACCAGCGTCACTGCGCAAAAGACTAACCAGAGGCTCGACATCTGCAGAATGCACAAACTTCGAACGGGATGCGCTGGCGCCGTGATTGCCGCGAGGCACATCAGCGACAGGTAGCTAAACACTAGCCAGTCTTGGGGTCCCAAGGTCTGCCAGGACGCACTCAAACCCAACGTTGGGCTGGCCGTACCGGGCTGGGAATTCAGGTTGGTCGCCATGAGCGGGCCCGGCAGATATCACACAAAAGTGGCTCCAGGGCGGGAAAATTGCCGCAGAACTAGCGGCGAGGCGTGTGGCAACGGAGTCCAAGCCCGGAAAAGACACGGGATGCCCATGAGCGCAGCCAAAGTACCCAGTTTGGCCTGTCAGAAGCCTCGCGCGCTGGTCAAGACTTCTGTTAGCCTCCGCCCCCGCATGCAGCGTTTCCCTGTCTTTGTCTGGTTTTCGTTGGTATTTCTAGTCGCGTTCTTCGGGCCCGAGAACGCGCACGCCTTTCCGGCTATTTATGTTGGAAAGTCAGCCGGCGATCGGGTGGCACATTCCACCCAGGTTGTGTTCATGCACAACGAAAAGGCTACCGTCGTTACCTGGATGCCGGACTACGAAGGGCCACTCGACGCCTTCGCTTTGGTCACGGTGGTGCCAAGTGACGTGACGGCAGAGCGCGTTGTGACCCTGAAACGCGATTTTGTGGATCACCTGGATAAGCTGAGTGCACCCCGTTTTCATGAATATTGGGAAATGGAGCCATGCGAACCTGGCGAGCCAGAGCAGGAATGGGAACGAGATCTCACGGCGAAGGAAGGCACTGCCTTCCTGGGTGGTGGTGGTCCTTCATTTGGGACCAAGAAAGCGGCGAAGGAGCTGTTCCTCAACGTCAATGTTGAGTTCAAGAATGGCGAATACACGTTTCACCTGTTGGACGCCGGAGACGACGCTGCAGGCTGGCTGAAATCCCATGGCTACCTGGCGCCGCCTGATCTCGCCGCCCGCTTGGCTCCCTATTTAGGTAGGCAAATGAAGGTTTTAATCACCGAAGTCGATCCGAAGCGCATCGAGCTGGTCGGTGGCGAACGAGCCCAGCTTTCTCCCATCCAATTTTGGAGTGAGGGCGATGTGGAGAGCATGCCGCTCAGGTTGGGCTTGGGCAATGCGCCGGCCAAGGACAAGCAGGAAGTTATCGCCTACTTCATCGACACCAAAGATCGGTTTGAAGCGAAGAATTACAAGACGCAGTTCGCTCCGACGAACCTCAACGTGGATTTTATCGCCAAAGAAAAAATGGGGGAATTCTACGGCGCCCTGCACGATCGCTTTCTCGAGAAAAATCCTCGCACTTTCTTGGCTGAGTATGCTTGGTCGCTCGAAGGCTGCGGGCAACCGTGTGCCACCACGCCGCCGGAGCTTTCCGAGCTGCTCGCTTTGGGGGGTCAGGTTTTCGAACAATGGGTGCCTGACGAAGAAAAGAATCCAAAGCCCCCCGATCTCTCCGATGCTGAGAAGATGTCCTTCAAAGAGGACCTCAAGCTGATGGAGCCCAAAGATCGCGCGAAGGCGAAGAAGACGTTCGAAGAAGAGCGCAAGACGATCGCTTCACGAAAGCTCTTGGTGCAGCGCCACAAGTATTCGATTTCCCGGCTCCACTATCGTTTCGGCGCCGCGGATTTACCTGAGGATCCGAACTTTGGCCGTGCAGCGACACCCGTGCAGGGAGGAACAGCTTTGCCCACGGGACCGAAAGGGATCACCTCTTCGGAGGCGAAAGCTTTAGCGCCCAACCGTTTTCAAACGCGCTTCTACAATCTGCATCCGACCCCGGTGGTGGCCAATTGCTCCGCGCCCCTACGTTTTCGCTGGGGCAAGGCGCCTCGCACCTATCGGGGTCTCAGAAAAATTTGGGTGGCCGAAGATCTGACCCGCAAGAATCGGAAAAAGCTCGACGTCGAGCAGGTCTTGTTGAGCCCCATCCCTGAGCTGGGTCTAAAACCGAAACCTGTAGCGGTTGCAGCAGTACCGGATGCCGGTAGCGCTGCCCCGTCCGCCACAGACAGCAAATCCTGCGGTTGTCGCAGCGTGGGAGCGACTAGTTCCGGTTGGAGTGCATGGGTTTTGCTACTTTCGCTGACTCCCTGGGCAGCGCGGCGAATGGGACGAGCGCAGAAAAAGGGCTCGTAACGGCACGTGCACCCCTGCTCGCAAAATAGATTCTAAAAAGATCGCGCGCGACTTCGTTAGCTTTCCGATGCCAAATCGGATCGTTGTGTAACAACACCCCCACGAGCACTTCAGGGTTTTCGGAGGGCGCGAACCCAGAGAACCAACTGGCAGTTTGGCTCTCTGGGCTGAGTGCTAGGGTGCCCGTTTTCCCTGCCGCTCGGATGTCGCCAAGGTAGCTTTGGCCGCTCGGATCGGTGAATGCCTCTCGACAGGTGCCACTGTGGATGGTCACTTCAAGCATCTTGCGAAGGCGGTTTGCCGTGGTGCGACTCATCACTCGCGAGATCGTCTCCGGCACTTCGGGAGCCGCATAGTCTCCTGCACGTTCGACGATTCGCACTCGAGGCACGAGTCCAGAAAGCGCGACAACGTGGGTGAGTTGAGTGGCGCCCAAGAGCGAAAGTCTGCTGTTCTGAAAACCAATGGCGGTGCGTGCCAGCTCAAGGCCGAGGGCTGGCGTGGCTGGCGTGGCTGGCGTGGCTGGCGTGGCTGGCGTGGCTGGCGTGGAGAGAGAACCCATCGGCAGCGCAACATCGAAGGCTAAACTCTGATTGAACCCAAAGCGTTCCCCGTAGGTCTTCAGCGTGTCGGCGTCGAGGTAGTGGGCGGTCAACTGCGCGTAGGCAGCATTCCGACTGAACCCCAGCGCTTGCCAGAAAGGGCCGCATTCCACGACGACATTTTTAGGCCGAGTGAGGTGTTCTCCAGTGATCCCGTGCTCGCCGCCCGCGGTGCAAATCTGCCAGCGCGGCGTCACGCGCGTGCGTTCAAGCAGAGCCGCGGTGGTGACGATTTTGAACAAGCTGGCGGAAGGTGTGTCAGAAGTTAATAGTAGATTGCGTCCGGAGGTGGAAGCATGCGTCCAGACCAAAACTTTGGATGTTTTGATATCAATCACAATGGCAGCCGCGGCGTGGGCATGCGCTTGATTCAAAAGTGTCTGGGCTTGTTCTTGGAATTTTGCTTGAAGCGTGAGCTGTGCGAGTTCTCCGTTCTCGGTGGGTGCCACACAGCGACCGTCCAGAACTCGAATGGCACCGAGGTCAACTTGGGGAGCCAGCGCCGGCGCCACAGCCCCAGCGTCGGGCAAGGCGCCAAAAAGGAACCCGGCCAGAGGCAACAGGAGGAGACTTCGAGCGCGCTGCACGCCAACGGGATTACTGACCAACGCTGGACTGGGCCAAGTTCCTAAAACCGTCCCGTTCGCGCGGTGCTACGCCCGCCGTCGACAGCGATTTCCTGACCGGTGACGAAGTCTGCCTGGGCCAAATACAACACAGAATCCGCGATGTCCTCAGCCGTCCCGGTGCGTCGCAGTGGCACGGAATTCGCGAGGCTTGCCACCGCCTCAGCAGACATCCCGGGAGGCGGCAACACCGTGCCCGGAGCGACCGCGTTGACACGCACTTCGGGCGCCAGCTCCAACGCCAGCGCTTGCGTGAGGTGGCTCAGTGCCCCCTTTGAGACCACGTACGGCAGGTGGTTCTTGTAGGGAGTCTTGGCACTTGAACAGGTAATGAAAACGATAGAACCACGGGTGGCGCGGAGTGCCTGAGCCGCGTGACGCGCGAGATGGAAGGGTGCCACGAGGTTGAGAGCAAGGGCACGGGTCAGGTGTTCGTCGGTGATGTCATTGAACTCCACGCGGTCAAAGTTGGCTGCGCCGAGCACCAAGAGATCGAGGCCTCCGAGCTTTTCCAGCACGGCATCAATGAGTGCCTTGCAAGCTTCCGGTTCGTAAAGATTGGCAGCGAAGAGATCTGCTGTTCCGCCGTCGTTTCGGATCTCGTTCGCGACGGCCGCGGCTTCCTTGCTGCTTTCATGATAGTGCACGGCGACGTGCATGTGAGCACGCCCGAGGGCACGAGCAATCGCAGCTCCGACGCGCTTTCCAGCACCGGTGACCAAAGCCCGTCGCCCTGCGAGCTGAATCACTTAAAGGCCGCCGCTCGTGTCCACATCCGCTTTGCCTCGCCCTACGGGATTACTAGAAAGTGAATGTTACCTTGCCGGGCCAGCTGCCCGGGCTCGGGAATTGCGCGCTTTCAAGCGCGTCCGCTAAACAATCGACGGCTTCTTCACCGGCGTCGTCGGGAGCGGTTGCGCTCGCCGCGAGTACTTTCCCATCGGTGTCGACGTAGGCGGTGGCCGTGAATTTTCCAGCGGACGACCCACGGCAGCTTTGCGCCTTATCCTGGAACTGAGCGTGCTCCACGACGTCGGTCGCAAAATCTTTGCGGAGACTAGCGGCCGGTCGCCCGCTGCTGGCCGGGTCAAAAGAATACGATTTTCGAGCGATGCCGGTACGACCTCCGACGGGCTTAGGCCAGGCGCGTGCACGGAGTGCCTTGAGCATGCATTTTTCTGTCGCGCGATCGCCCAAGGAGGAGGTTTCCAGACGTGCCGCGGCGATGCCTCCGCTCTCATCAATCTTGATCACAAAGCTCGCTTCACCGCCAAGATATTCAACGCGATCGACTCCCTTCCGGAAGCAATGCTCAAGCGAGTTGCTGCTTCCCGAAAACGCAGCCTCCACAGCGTCCTCGTTGAGCCCGCCAATTTCGCTCGACATCTCAATTCCGCTATGGTCCCGAGAATCATCCGTCTTGGGGGCTGCTTTCGGTGCTCGCGCCTGCGGTTCAGTACCACCACAGGCTATCGTCAACATGCTGGCCCAGATTATGGTAGGGATTGATTTTTTCAGCTTCATTGTGCGCCTTAGCGGTCTTGCAGGTGCCCAAGTAGCGCGCCTGATACTGCGGAACAAGTCTGCGCGCATCGCCCCAATCCAGCGGCCTAGATCTTGAGTGGTTTCCTCGGGTGAGCCGTGACCTCTATCTCAAAGTCGACCACGACGCGCGGCGTACTGATTGCGGTACACAAGATAGTAAGCATGCTTACTATCTTCCAAGGAACAAAAAGGGCAGCTCATCTGGCACGCGTGCGACGCGGCCCCGCACCTAGTCCAAAACCAAAATTCCGGGCACAAGGCTGAGGGATTCACGCAACGCAGGCTTTGGGGAAACGGCGACTGCAACCTTGGCCGCTCGGAGCATGTCGGTATCAAACACGTTGTCCCCAAAGCAACCGACCCAATGGGCGGGCCCAAATAGTCGGCGGCCGGCTGCGACTTTGTGTTGGGCATAGGGGGCGGGGCACTTCATTCGGGGTTGAATGCGGTCCGCCACCAAGAGGGGCTCGGCCGCGACAATATCGGCTGGCTCGAAGCCAAGCGGCAGAGCAGCTTGTCGGACAATGAATTCGGGCGAGGCTGAGATCACGACGCTGCGTGTCCCCCGTTCGTGCAAAAAACTGAGAATACGGAGCAGCTTCTGATTGTAACGAAGCGCCAGACTGCGCTCAGCAAGGACTCGATGCGTGAAGCGAGCGAGATCGGCGGCATCGATACCGGCGTAACACCAGGTCATCACCTCGCACACGACACTTTCCGGGAAAGCCGAGGCTCGATAGGCCTGAAAAATACTGTGCGCTATGTCGCTCGGGCTCCCCTCTGCGACCACTCGATACGTTTCACTGCACTCAAGTAGGGCAGGGCGTGCACTTTCGGAAAGCATTTGGTTCGCGATGGCTTCCAGGAAGACATCTTCACCCACATCGCCCGACCACAGCGTGCCATCGCCGTCGAACGTCACCACGCAACTCTCGGAGGCGTGCACGGACAGGGCCACATCGAGGCGTTCGATGATGCTCTCCACGTCGACGCTGAGAACTGACGGGAGTGGCTCAGACATGCGGGTCCGGAAGTGTACGATTGTTCGGGTCATGCTGTCACGCTATGAAGCGTGCATGTTAAAGCTCAATGAAGGCCGATTTTTGCGCTTGCTCACCGAGCTCATCGGTCAGAGTGAGCGGCTCCAGAACGCCCCGGGCGCGGGCCTAGTGCCCGAGGAAGCGTTGCCCGCGGATACGGTGCTGCGGGAGCTGGAGCCCCACGTGGCAAGCGGTGCGATTGAGGTGCAGCGCATGGCGGCGCCAGGTTTTGAATCTAGACCAAGCCTCGTCTTAACCCTGCGCGGTGAGACACCGCGCACCATAGGATTTGTTGGTGCGCATTTCGATGTCGTTCCGGCCGATCGAGAGGCGGAGGGTTGGGAACGGGATCCGTTTAAGCTCTGGGTGGGTGAGGATGGGACGCTCTACGGCCGTGGCGTGACCGATTGCTTGGGACACGTGGCGCTCATCACTGACTTTCTGCTGCAGTTGGTGGAGCGGGGGGTGAAGCCGAAACGCACCGTGAAGGTCGTGCTCATCGCCAACGAAGAGGAAGCTCCGCGACCGGAGTTGGGGCTCGACTACGTGGTAGCTGAGGGAGCGCTGGATGACTTGCAAAATGGGTCGATTTACTGGCTCGATAGCGCGGATTTTGGCCCCACCGTGGGCACGGGCGGCATCGCCATGTGGCGGCTCGAGGTGACGGGCGTGACGGGCCACTCGGGCATGCCGCAAAACTGCGTCAATGCGCTCGAGCTTGGAATGGCCGTATGCCTTGAGCTCAAGCACTGGTTTGAGCGGGAATACCCACCGCATGAAAATGAGAAGCGTTGGGGATTCCTGTCGCCCTCGTCGCTCAAAGCCACGGTGATTTCAGTCATCAACGACAAGATCACCAAGATCCCAGGTTTCGCTAAGATCGAAGGCGATATCCGGCTCACGCCATTCTACGATCTCGAACAAGCTCGGCTTGCCGCCGTGAGTTTCATCGATGCGTTGAACGCTCGGCTCCAAGCGGGGGAGCTTCCGCCAGGTTTTCCCCAAGTCGTTACCCAGTCGGGTCAGAGTGCGAGCATCAAGCTTTTGCCGATTGGCCGCATGATGGAGGGGATCGCTTGCGATCTTGAGTCCGAAGGGCTGAAAGTGCTGCAACGGGCCATCACCCACGTTCGGGGCGAAGAGGCAGGAAAAGCCTTTTCGATGACGGGCTCACTGCCGCTCGTTCGAGATCTGCAAAGGCGTGGATTCGACGTGCAGATCACCGGCTTTGGCCGCAGCACCTATTACCATGCGCCGAATGAGCAAGCGAAGCTTGAACACTTTCGTCAGGGTTTCGATATCCTACGTGAGATCCTGCTGACCGCCGAGTAAGCGAGAAGGACCCCCAGGGTTGATTCGCTCGCGAAGGCCACTTGGGGCGCGTGGGTGCTATGCTTCGCGTAGCTTATTCAACACGTTGACATCTTCTAATGTGGAGACGTCTTGCGTGATCTCTTTGCCAGCTGCGATATCTTTCAAGAGGCGGCGCATGATCTTTCCGCTACGAGTCTTCGGCAGCCCGTCGGCGAAGCGAATGCTGTCAGGGCGGGCAAATTTTCCGATTTCGGTTGCCACATGCGCGGAGAGCGACTTCTTCATCTCGTCGCTGGCAACGTGAGGAGGCTTCAAGGTTACGAACACCACTAAAGCCTGGCCTGTGAGAGCATCTGGGCGCCCTACGGCAGCGGCTTCAGCCACGGCAGCGTGCGAGACGAGCACGCTCTCAATCTCTGCGGTACCGATCCGATGGCCAGAGACATTCAGCACGTCGTCAATCCGGCCCACGACATTGAAGTAACCCTCGCTGTCGCAGCGTGCGCCATCACCCGTGAAATAAGCACCTGGGATATCGCTGTAATATTGCTGTTTAAAACGATCGTCATCGCCCCAGATGGTGCGCAACATACTGGGCCAGGGTTCGCGAATGACCAGCAATCCGCCTTCGTTGGCATCCACCTTCACGCCCTCTTGCGTGACCACTTCAGGCTTCACGCCAAAAAACGGCAAGCCCGTGGAGCCCGGCTTAGTGACATGTGCACCGGGCAGCGTCGTTAACATGATGGAACCCGTTTCCGTCTGCCACCAGGTATCCACGATCGGGCAGCGGCCTTTGCCGATCTTCTCATGGTACCACATCCAGGCCTCCGGATTGATGGGCTCACCTACCGAGCCTAACAAGCGCAAACTCGAAAGATCCGCTTGGTCGATGAAGCTTTCCCCCTGCCGAATGAAGGCCCGGATCGCGGTGGGCGCAGTGTAGAGAATCGTGACCTTGTGTTTGTCGATCAGCTTCCAGAAGCGACCCCAGTCTGGAAAATTGGGGGCACCCTCGTAGAGCACGCAGGTGGCTCCATTGGAGAGTGGCCCGTAGACGATGTAACTGTGGCCCGTGACCCAGCCGATATCAGCGGTGCACCAATAAATATCATCTTCTTGCAGGTCGAACACATACTTGCTGGTGACGTGCGCGCCGACCAGATAACCTAGGCTCGTGTGCAACACCCCTTTGGGTTTGCCTGTAGAGCCTGACGTATACAGGATGAACAGTGGGTGCTCGGCGTCCACAATCTCCGCGCCACCACGGCTCGGAGCCGCTGTTTTCAGCGCTTCCACCCAATCGACATCGCGCCCTCGCATCATCTCAATAGGGCACAGTGCCTGCCCGAGACGGCGATACACGACAACCTTCTCAACCGTTGGTGATTTCGCCACGGCTCGGTCCACCGTCGCCTTCAAGGGCACGACGCTGCCGCGCCGGTACGCGCCGTCCTGTGTCAGCACCACCTTGGCTTGGCAATCATTGATGCGATCACTCAGTGACTCGGCCGCGAACCCACCAAAGACAACCGTGTGCGGGGCTCCAATACGAGCGCAAGCTAACATCCCGATCACAGCTTCCGGCACCATCCCCATATAGATGGCGACCCGATCGCCACGTTCAACACCGAGAGCTCTCAACACCGCTGTGAGTTGCTCCACGCAGGCGTGCAATTCGGCATAGGTCAGCGACGAGGATTCGCCGGGTTCACTTTCCCAGATCAGGGCTTTCTTGTTGCGGGTTTCGCTCTTTAGATGGCGGTCCAGGCAACTTTCAGTGACGTTGAGCTGTGCTCCAAGGAACCATTTCGCGTGCGGCAGCTGCCACTCTTTGAGGCTGCTCCAGGGCTTCCGAAGCACCAACTCCGCTGTTTCCCGCTTCCAGAAGGTGTCGGGATCGGTCAGGCTTTCTTGGTAGAGCCGTTCGTATTCTTCGGATGACTGGATTCGGGCGCGCTTGCGAAACGCAGCGGAGGGTTCAAAACGACGATCTTCAGCGACAAACGTTTCGATGGAATTGGCAGTCATCAGGACCTCAGGCGCACAAGGACTAGCGCGGAAGCTCAACGCACCATGCGCAGAACTCGGCGAACGCACCAATCCTAATCAGGCCTGCACGGAGAGGCTAGCCTCTCCGGCAACTGGGCCTCGCAGTTCTGACTCAAGCCAGCTTATTGAGGGCGATCTGAATACGAGAGATCGTGCGAGCAGCCGTTTGCACGCGCAGCGCGCCTTTGCCCGCTGCCTTCGCCAGAAGCTTGGAAGCCGCAAAAACGACCGCCTCCGCTACCTTGCGATCGCCTTCGGCAACAGCCTTGCGGGCATTTCGTACTGCGGTTCGAACCGCGCTGAGAGCGCTGCGGTTACGCAGGGTAGCTGCGATGCGTTGACGGTTGCGCTTTTCTGCTGAGGGATGATTAGCCATGTCCGTATCCGTCTACTTGGTTCCACTTGGTATTTGCGCGCGTTTAGCGTCGGGCGCCTTGGGGTCGTACCCTTCCGGGTGGACCGAAAATTTGGGGGTGGAGGTGTCCGCGATAGCGCTCTTGCGTGCGCGGCCAGCTGCAGTGGCACGAAGGTGCCGGCGTCGATCAGTTTGTTTTGTAGAAGAAACCATTGTTCAGTCTTCCCCGTGGGGTACCGACCTGATAGCCGGCAAGCAAGGGGCGGGGAATATGGGCGAAAGCCCACGGATTGTCAACGCTTCGGAGACGACTCAATCGAGGGGGCGAATCGTGAGCGGCACGCTGTAGCTGGGGCGAGAGAATGGCTTCACGCGCGCCGCACCGAGGGCGCTTTTTATGCAGCTTTCCGCGGGGGTTCCGGCGGCGGGCCCAGAAACGCTAACACTCTTGACCGAGCCGTTGGAGTCCCACGTCACCGTCGCGGAGGATGGGCCCTTTTGGCCTGACACACAGGATCTGGCCGCGCTCAACCGAGAGGCGACGGCTGCCTGAACTGCGCCGCTCGAGGGCTTTTCGGGCAGGTCCGAACTGGCGCTATCTGCTGGCTTCATTCGGGCGGGCGGGGCGGCGCTACCGCGGCTCGGTTTCTCGGGCGCAGATTCAGAAACCTGTGGTGGCGCATTCGCAGTGGGGGCGTTCGCAGTCGGGGCGGCGGCCACGGTTGGGCCCTCTTCCAGCTGAACCTCTTCGGCGGCGAGCTTGCCTTTTTTGTCTGCCTTGTCGACGGCGACGCCACCCCGGGTGGCTTCGCGCTTGCTCGCCACTCTGCCTAGGCGGAAGTCCTCTTTCGTGGCGCGTTCATCTCGCCTCCCAGCGGCTTTAAGATTTTCAAGGTTATCGGCAACAGCAATTTGCGGTTCTGCCGCTGGCTCGGGGGCAATCTTGTCAGCCCCCTGAGGCGCGCTCCGCGGAGCGGGAGAGACCGAACGCAGCTCCTCCACCAGCTCGGGGTGCGCCGCTTCTTCATTCTTCGCGAGTTGAGCGGCCGGCTCAGCCACGCCTGCCTGAAAATGAAACCAAAGTGCGAACAAGGCTGCGGCTGCGAAAAGGCCCATCAAGATCCTACTCTTTCGACCACTCACCGCAGGCGCTGGGACGGAGCTGGTGGCTGCCGCAACCACGGGCACCGGGCGGGACACGTCACGCAGGGGAGCCGTCATGCGTGGCTGGGTTCGCCCGGGCTCTTCAACGGATGGAGCTGCGTCCCGAACTTGGGTCGCGTTCAGCAGCATTTCTCGAGCGCTGAGGTCGAGCTGTGAGGATTGAGGCTTGCGGGGACCAATGGATCGCGCGAAATCGACCAGGCTTGTCTCTTCGCTCGCAGCCTCGGGCAAAGAGGCGGTTGCTGATCGGACAGAAACCCGTGGCGCTGAGTCTCGGGGTGAAGCGTGTTCGACGAGTCGAGGAGCGCTCGCCGGAGCGCTCTCAGAATCCTCATCTTCAAGCGGTAAGGGGGCTTCGAGCAATCCGTCCGGCGTGCGTTCAGCTGGATGGGCTTCAATTCGCTCGAGCAGCCGCGCCTGCGCTGAATCCCAAAATTCCGGAGGCTTTTCGGGCACCGCCCAATTGGCAAGCAAACGTTCGGCCTCGTCGGGCAGCATCACAGATCTTCTCTCAGTCATCGTTCGCCCCGTGTTCCAGTGAGCTCATGCCCTTTTGCGTCCAGGAAAACCTTGAGTTGCTTGCGGGCTTCGTGGACGCGCCAGGCAACCGTTCCTTCGGGGCACCCGAGCACGGCAGAGGCCTCAGTGTGACTCAAGCCATCCAAGGCCACCAAAATCAAAGTGACGCGGAGCGTTTCGCTCAGCTGTGCCATCCCATCCGCGAGCGCCAACGCCAATTCTCGGTCAGCATTCTGCGCGACCGGATCAGCCATCGATGGCCGGCGTTCAACGAGCGCCCCCTCGACCTTCGGGTCGTCCAGGCTTGTGGCATGACCGCGCGGCTTCCTGGCTCTCAACATGTTGAGCGATAGATTCACTGCGATTCGGTACATCCACGTGAACGGCTCGCTCCTGCCATCAAACCGATCGAGTGCGCCGTAGGCACGAAAGAAGCACTCCTGCGTGACCTCTTCAGCCTCTGCTTCGTTCCGCAGCATGTGCACCACAACCCGATAAATCCGGCGTTGATGGCGCGCCACGATCTGGCCGAAGGCCTGCTTATTGCCCCCTTTGGCGGCTTCTACCAACTCACGATCGGTGGTGTCTTGCATGCGGGTTCGGTCCGGGCGCGCCCTGGTTGCGGGCAACTCCTTCGCACCCAACCTCGGTCGGACTACACGAGGCGGAGTGAGAAAAGCTTCACGCGATTTTTCAGCGTGGGCCGGAACATAGTCGAACACAAACTCTTCGACAACGCCCTGGGCGGAATCCTTGGCAGATCCCGCGCGAATGGCGGGGGAATGCCGGGGGATGCGGGGGACTTAGGACTGCCCAAGCCGTTTCTTGAGTAAATCACCCAAGGTTCCGAAGCTGCTCTCGGCTTGGAGCTTCTGGCGATAATCGCGCGTCGCCTTGCGCTCTTCGTCGTCTTTTAGGCCTTGGACGCTGAGCTTGACCTCGCCGCGCCGATCCAAATCGATCACTTTCGTGTCTAGGATTTGGCCGACCTTGAACGTCTTCCGCAGATCGGTGCCACGGGCGGTGCCCGTCTGGCCGGCGGGGATGAAGCCGCGTGCGAAACGTCCGGTGGCGCCCAGAACGCGGACCGTGAGGCCGCCCGGCTCGCCTTTCATCACCTCGACCTTGAGCGCACCATTCTTGCTCACCTTCTGGGGAGCTTCTTCAGCGTGCTCGGGCTTGGGCGCGGGATGCAAGCCCACCTGCCGATTCTCAAAGTCGAACGTCACCACCACGACTGGGATTTCATCGCCCACCTTGACCAGTGCATCCGGTGTCTCAATCCGGGTTAACGACAGATCGGTGATGTGGATGTAGCCTTCGATATCGGAATCGAGGGAGCAACTCACCCCGAACGGCTCAATGTGGGTGACCTTCGCCGTGTGCAGCGAGCGAACTGCGTATTTGGCGCGCGCCTCAGCCCAAGGATCGGCCATCAAGGCTTTGCGGCTGAGCCAGAGCTTGCCGCGCTCATCCACGCGCAGGACCTTCACATCGAAGCTATCGCCCTGCTTCAAGATATCCATCATCAGCGCGCGCGGATCGTGGCTCGCTTCGGACACGTGAACGAGCCCTTCCAGATTCTCGGCGGAAGGAAGTGCGACGAAGGCGCCCCATTCGACGACGGTGCGGACCACACCACGGAGAACTTGCCCTTCGGTGAGCGTTCCGAGCGCCTCTTTTCGGCGCACGTGTGCCTCTGCTTCCAACATCGGCCGCCGTGTCACCACCACATCGCGACCGTGGTGTTCGTATTGAATCACCTTAAAATCTAACACTTGACCCAGGAGGCCAGCGAAGTTGGCGTGCGAAGGGTGTAAATCAAGCCCAGATGCTGGCGCAAACGCTCGCAGGCCTTGGATATCTACTTCGACCCCGCCCTTGATCACGCCGGTGATCAGCCCGTGTACGAACGAGCCATTCTTGTACGCTTTCTCGACGAGGGGCTTGGTTTCTTCTTCGCGCAGCGGCTTGCGGCTGAGCACGACCAGCCCACCGCGTGCGCCGTCCTGATGAATTCGAGCCACCAAGCGATCGCCAACGCTCGGCACCAGATCGTCCGGCTCCATTTCAGAGCGATCAAAGATCGCGAGGGCCTTGCCCGCAAGATCCACCATGATGGCGGTGTCGAGGACGGCCGTCACTTTGCCAAAGACTTCCTCCCCGACGCCGAATGGCGGCCGCTCCATGACACGAGGATTTTTCTGGTTATGCCGCGGACGTTCACGCGCTGCGGGGGCCTGTGCCTGTGCCTGCGCGCCGGGTGCCACCTCCGACTTCTTCTTTCGGCGCCGACGTTTACGTTTTCCGGGACCCGCTGCGGCATCGCCGGAAGTGGCCTGGCCTTCACCGGCATTGTCGGTATCGCCCTCAGCTGCATCGTCGGTATCGCTCTCAGCTGCATCGTCGGTATCGCTCTCAGCTGCATCGGCTGGCTCACCCTCGGAGCTCTGGCGCAATGGGGCTTCGGCTCGCTCGGGGGCCTCAGGGGCCTGACGGGGTCCGGGCGCCGTGAGATCCAAGGTTGGCGATGGTGATGGTTCAGCACTGACAGAATCGGAAACCGTATTCTGCTCGGCGACGTGTTCAATTGAAGTCATTTTAACGCCTGAAGAACTTGATGCGCGCCCTATATCGCGCGCGGGTCGATCTGCCAACAGCACTCGCTCAGAAGGCGCCGGAACATAGCTCCCCGCCGGCCAATTCGCTAGCGCGCAATCGGCAGGTGCCGATTCGTTCCGCCGCTACGGTCAATTAGAAATCCTTCGGCCGCGCTCGCGTGGTGCTGATTCACCCGTTCAGTCAGTGCTTCTGCGACGGCGATAAAGGCTTTCGCAATTGCCGAACTGGGACTGGCCTGGACGACGGGTGTCCCGGCATCGCCCCATTTGCCCACGCTCGGCTCCAGAGGGATTTGCCCGATCAGTGGCGCTTTGGCGGCATCCGCGACCTTCTGCCCCCCACCCACGCCGAACAACGTGTGGCGTGTTTCGCACTTGTCGCAGATGAAATAGCTTTCATTTTCCACCACTCCGAGGATCGGAATCCCCACCTTGGCGTTCATGGAAACGGCTTTGTAGACGTCTTGCAGCGCCACCTCCTGCGGAGTCGTCACGATAATGGAGCCGGTGCTTTGCACGCGTTGCGAAAGCGTCAACGCGATGTCACCTGTCCCCGGGGGTAAATCGAGCAGGAGGAAATCGAGCGGTCCCCAATCGACATCCTTTAAGAATTGCAGGAGCGCGCTGTGAAGCATGGGGCCACGCCAAACCACCGCACTCTTCGGGTCATCCAGCATGAAGCCAATGCTCATGAGCTTGACGCCGAAGCGCTCGAGCGGCTGAATGCGCTGCCCGTTGGTCATCGGGCGTTCGTTGATTCCAAACATGGTGGGGATGCTGGGGCCGTACATATCCGCGTCCAGCAAGCCAACTTTTGCTCCGAGCTGCGTGAGCGCGACGGCGACATTGCAGGCCACGGTGCTTTTACCTACGCCGCCTTTGCCGCTCATCACCAAGATGATGTTCTTTGCGGAGGGGACCGGATCTTCAGCGCCAATTTGTCGGCTGGAAACTTCGAACGCCATAGGCCTCTCCCGGTACGCCTAAGCCTATCGGGTGTCAAATGGGGGCGGGATTCGGCACCGCGCTGGGGCAGAGGTTGTGCATCCCCAAGTGCTCCAAACTTGTGCGTGAGCTCTATCTCAGAGTCACAAGATAGTAAGCATGCTTACTATCTTCAAAGGAACAAAAAGGGCGGTTCATTTGGCGTGCCTGTGGCGCAGCCACTGATCAAACCGAAGGTTGCTGCAGGCTCAGGGTCCGATCAAACCGAAGGCTTGCTGCAGGCTCAGGGTCCGATCAAATGAGCCCGGCGAGATGGGCGAGCCAAAGCCCAGCGCCAAAGCCCGTTCCGGCGGCAAGCAGTGCCGAATTGAGCTGGCGAGAGCGGTGGATCGTGCGCGTGGCGCTCTCGTGGGTCGCCCGCGCTGAATTGAGCAGGCTGGCGTCGGAGAGGGGAGGCACGTTGACCTCGATGGGCAGGGCTTCGGGTGGATCGCTTGGGTAGCCCTCGAGCAGATCCAGACCGGGCGTTCCGGGAGCTTTGGGGATTTGGGGAAACCTGAGAAGGGAATCGGTGATTCGGGGCCGGAGCGACGCGAGCTTCTGAAGCAGCCGGGAGGGGAATTGACTGGTGATCTGGATATGGGAAGCCGCGCGCAAGGAACCTGAAGGCGTGGCGAACGGTGCCAACGCCGCGGCAAATTCATCCGCACTCGCAAATCGCAGCTCCGGCTTGACCGCAAGTGCGCGTTCCACGAGGTTGGCGAGTGCTTTCGACACCGAGGCGTTCTGTGCAACCAGGCTTGCGCGTTCTTGTTTGAACATGGCGCCAAAGATCTGAGTTGGGTTGGCGCCCAGGTGCGGGGGGCTGCCGGCGAGCATTTCGTACAGAATGACTCCAATCGAGAAGAGGTCAGTTCGAGCGTCCACGGGATCGCCGAGAACTTGCTCGGGCGCCGTGTAGCGTGGCGTCCCCCAGGTTCGGGTTTCGAACCCTTCTTTTGCTGGAGTGACGATGACGCCTTCCGCGAGCCCAAAATCAACAATTTTAACCAAGGGCCGCGCAGGCGAGGGGTGCGTGACGACGATGTTGTCGGGTTTTAGATCGCGATGAATGATGCCGTGCCGGTGGGATGCAGAGAGCCCGGCGAGCGCTTGCAGCATGAGCTCACAGGCGTAACTGACGGGAAGGCGGGGGCCTTTGGCGATGAGCTCGCCGATTGTTTCACCCAACAACAGCTCCATCACTAAGAAGGGTGCGCCGTTTGAGCACTCGCCCTGGTCGTAGATGTCGATAACGTTAGCGTGAGCGATCGTTGCGGAGGCTTGTGCTTCAGCGAGGAACCTCTCGCGCAAGAAATCATCCGTTGCGAACTGGCTCTGCATGACCTTGATCGCAACGCGCTTCTTGAAGGACACCTGCTCCGCTTCGTACACGACGCTGACCCCGCCCACGGCGATCTCGCGGATGAGACGGAACTTAGCACCGAGAATGCTCCCGGCTTGTGGCCTTTTCTGGCTTGCAGGCTGGGTCATTGATGCTAGCGCTCCAAAAGTGTGGAACGACCCAGAATTGCGAAGCTTGAAGCCTATTTGTTGAGCGTGGCGAGCTGCTGGGCCAGCGCTTGCTCAGCTTTGCGCAAGCGCGCTTCGGGTGCGAACGGCTTTTGGATGAAAGTGGCCCCGCGAGCCTGCATGGCGCGGCTGACGACGACTTCATCGGTGTAGCCACTCATGAGCAAGACTGCGATATTAGGATACGTTTGAGCTAAGCGCTCCGCGAGCTCGCTGCCGTTCATTTGGGGCATCACCATGTCGGTGACTACCAAGTCGATAGGTGCGCCTGTTTTCTCACACAATTCAAGTTCGCCGCTAGACGATCGATCGTTGAGGGGAGTGCCACCGCCACGCCATCGCTGGCTTCGAGCACCTGGCAACCCTCGCGCTCCAGAATGCGCCGGGCGGCACGTCGCACGAGTGGCTCGTCTTCTACCACCAGCACGTTCCTCCCAGTTAGCGCCACGTAGGCGGGACGGTGCGGGGTTGAGGGCAGCGCATCTTGCTCGGCAAGCTCTGCTTGCGGGAGGTAGATTTGCAAGCTGGTGCCTTGCCCTAGGGCGCTTTCTGCCCAGATATAGCCTTGGCTCTGCTTGATAACGCCAGACGCCGTTGCTAGCCCGAGGCCGGTGCTGAGCAGTGGATCCTTGGTCGTAAAAAACGGCTCGAAGGGGCGCTGGCGTGTCGCGCTGTCCATCCCGAGCCCATCTGGGCCACGTCGACTCTGCAATTCCAAAGCTCCGTGCCGAGCTCAAGCGTGCGTTCAAACACCAGCACGCTCAGCGGGAGCGATTCCAAATGCGGTGTTGAAAAAACTGAAGTAACCACTCGCTTGACCTCTGGCTCTTGAAAATAGGCAACATTCCAACCACTGGGTTGGAATGCGCCGGGCGTCATGATGACGGCCGATTGAGGTTGAGCTTTAGGAAGTTTTTATGCGCGAGTGTCGAATCTTTCTATCCACAGCTCGTGCACAGCCCCACTGGGTAACTTGGGGAAAGAAATCCGCTCAGAAAAGCGCGCCTAAGTGCAAACGCAACACTTGGGCCGCGTTGGTCGAGGGACCGTTTTCCTGGGGTAGGTGGTCGAGGCCGGACATGGGAAACAGCACACCGTACTGCAACATCGCGAAGAAGCCGCCGAGCTCGTCGGGCTTGTCGTTCTGCCCGCCATCCTTGGACTGGAACATCAGTGAACCGTTGAGCTCGATGCCAAGATCGCGAGCGTTACCCGGTGTTTGCAAAAACTCGCTGGCCCGCGTCCAAATCGCCGCAAACTGACCACCCAAGCGCTGGCCGTTCGGATTCTGCATGAAATCATACGAGACGGAGGGTCGGAAGTAGTACGTGCCTTGAACGCGCCCGAGGATGTTGCGGTTTAGGATCAAATCCACGCGGTATGCTTGGTTGAACCGAAAGGTTGAGAAGGTGTCGTCACCGTTTTGCGAAACGCTACCCGTGCGCGGGGGTGCCAGACCCTCTTCATCGGCGTCGCCCGAGGCCCAGCCGAAGTTGAAGCCAAGCTTCAAGCGATCTTCCACGAGCTTTTGCTCGAGTTCCGAAGCAAGCCCGAACTGGCGGATCTTGTAGCCTTTCGCTCCGGGCGGCTTGATGTAGTCGGATGCGCCGTTTGTGGAATTCTCAACCGTGCCGTAATAAGAAGCGAATTCGAGTTCGTAACGGAACTTCTTGTACAGCAGCTGAACCCACAAATCAGGTATCCAGAGCGTCAGCCCACGTCGCTCGAAGCTTGAGCTGCCGGGTGGGCAGTCGAGCGCGGCGCCGGTCATTCCCATCTGGCACGTGCCGACGCCGGCCATGGCTGCGTTGCCGGAGCCCGCCTGATCGTTGGTGAGCTGTTGGGTGCGCCGCGCCAGATGCAAGCCGGTATTCAAAACCAACTCGCCCTTCGTCAACGCGAGCGCTTCAAGCTCCTCACTCTTCTTCCGGGCGATAATGAATACCAAGTCACTGACATCGTCAGCCTGGGCTATGTCGTACGCTTGGTTGCCTAAGCTCGACAGCGACGCACTGGTTGCGCCTTCGGCCGGAAAATCCCAAGCGGCGGCGAGCAACAGATCGAGCGGTACGATCTGGGTGGAAGCCATGATGCGGTCGACGGTGGACTGATAGTCGTCGTCGTAGCCGTCACCGGAGTTGTAAACCATGCCCAAGCCCCACTGATTGGGCATGCGCCCAAAGCGCAGCTCCCCGATGGGCGACGCGTACTCGGCCCAGGCGCGTTTCACCCGGATGCTGTCTGAAAGGCTATTCACGCCGCTGGTGGGTGGTTCGCTGGTAGTGGACTGGGACGCATTGCCCGCGACACTGCCGTCGGGTGCACGCACGCCGTAGCCGTAGCCCGAGGGCAGGACGCTGTAGCTATCAGGCGTGCTGCCGAGCACGAGATTATCGAGCAGATCGATCTCGGAAAGGATCCGCAGGTTGTCGGAGATATGAAGCTCAGGGACCAACCTGAATCGGAGGTTCGCGCCGGCCTGCGTATTGTTCTTGCAGCCTACCAGCTTATTGGGATCCGTTTCGCTGCCCGTGCCGGCTTCGTCCGGTGTGCACTTCATAAGGGGCCCGAGCGGTTCGCCGCCGTTGATCGGGGAATACGAATTGTCGGCGGGCTGCGGCCAGAGGGAAGTTGTCGGTGTGTCGCGTCGATTGAGCGCGAACTTGTTGAAGAGCTCGGCGCGCACCCGGAAATTCCCGTGGATCTCAAAGAGAGGGCGCGAATGGGACCACCAATCTTCAGCGAAGACAGTCGTCTTCGGCTCCTTGGGCTGTTCCGGAGTTCCGGGAGTGCCAGCAGCGGTAGGCGCGGCTTCGCTTGGAGGAGGTGTTAGCTGGAGATTGCCTTCAGCGGGGAGTGCTGCGGCATCCGATGGAGCTGGCGCTTCCGATGAGGTCGGCGCAACTTCAGCGGGGGCTTCTGACTCAGGCGTAGAGGGCGCTGCTTCGGCGTCAGGTGGTGCCGCTTCAGGAGCTGGGCTTGGCTCAGGTTCTGAAGGTGGGGCCGCGCTCGGAGCCTCTGGCGCAGGAGAGGAAGGAGGCTGTGCAAGTGCGGCTGAGGTTCCCAGAACCACCGCCAAACCCGAGAACCATCCCAACCGTCGAAACCGCGAGAAAAAAGCGCTGGAAGTGCAAGCCACGCGCTGCCTTTCGCACGCCCAGGAGAAGCCTGTCAACGAGGTGCACCCGGCTGTTCGAGGGCTCTGGGTCCCTGGACCGGTAGGCCGGTGAGCGCTTAGGCACCAAAACCGCGCATGACGGCCGTTCGAAGCGCGTCGGCCTCGGCCGGCGGCGTGTCGCCCACAGCCTGAACCTGGCCGGTACGCGAGATGGCCTGCGCATTTCGAGCGAGCTCCTGTTGGGCCGCCCAGCCCTCCGTGAGCGGTAAAGCGAGGGCCTTTGCGATGGCTTCGCCCAGCTTCAGCGCGGAAGGGAAGCGGAGGCTAGGATTTTTGGCGAGCGCACGGGCGAACACCAGATCCGCGCGTGCTGGGAGCGCGGGGAGGAGCTGCGTCATGGGTTGTGGGACTTCTTCAACCTGGGCTGCGCGCAACAAGATCTCATTGCGCTGAGGACGTTCAAAGGGCGTCTTGCCGCACAGCATTTCGTAAAGCACGATCGCCGCGCTGTACAGATCCGCTCGGCCATCCAGGTCATGAGCGAGCACTTGCTCGGGTGCCATGTAGGCGCCGGTGCCGGGAGCGAGGCCGCCCGTAGAACTCACCGCATCCGCGGGGAGACGCGCGATGCCAAAATCGGTGAGCTTCACGATGCCATCTTGGCGAAGCAAAATGTTGCTCGGCTTGATGTCGCGGTGCACGATCCCGAGCGCGTGGAGCGAGGCCAAGGCGCCGAGCAGTTGGGAAAAATAGTGCCACGCTTCCGACAGTGGGAGGGTGGGTTCGTGTTTGTTTGCCTGCGCGAGTGTGCGCTCCAGGATGCGTTGATCGAGCGGGCGACCTTCCACAAGCTCCATGACCAGCGCGTATTGCCCGAAATGTTCCGCCAGGCCGTAAAACTTGACGATGTTGGGATGTGCGAGCATCGCGAGCGCGTTGGCCTCCCCGATGAAGAGCTTGCGCGCCCTGGTGCTTCCTTGGAGGAGCGGGTGCAGCGCCTTGATGGCGATGCGGTGATTCCCGCGTCCCGCGAAAGGGCCGTTCGAGCTGTAGTGAAGAAAACCTGCGTAGACGACACCCATCCCACCCTCGCCGATACGCTCACCTACAACCACGCGTCCTATATTCTCGAGTGCAAACTCAACGCCGGTACCGATCCTTCCGCTCGGCGCCACATCGGGCAATTTTTCCCCACACAACGGGCAAAAGCTCGCTTCATCGGTGATGATGCTCCTACATTTGCCACAGACAGCCACGTCGCCGTGATTGTGTAGCTTTCCGTTCCACCTGCCTAGACCCCACGCCACATACGTGAGCTGCGGGTGTGTGCCGAAAGCGCATTTACTAAGCGCAAATGAGTTGCCCCGTTAGCTCAATTAAGACCACCATAGAGACACATGGAGATGCTGTTTCGGCGTTCGTTGCGAGGTGTTGTTGGTTTGGCCCTGGGGCTCGTTCTTTTGCCCGCACCGGCGGATGCAACTCGCTCAGGGAATCGGGCGCGGCCGGCAATTTTAGCCGCCACCGCTCCCGCGAAGAAACAGAACCCCGATGTGCTGATTCGTCTCGGCCGCGTTCGCAACGGTGCACGGGCGGCTTCGGGTAGGCTCGAGAAAACGGTGCGCGATGTTTCTAGGGCCAGCTTCTCCGCATTGCCGGGGGTCCGCGTGCTGGCGGACGAAGTGGGACATCAACAGGCTAACAGCTCCCCGATGGTGCTGGTCACGGCCAAAGTGCAGCAACTTTCCGTGAAGAGAGCTGGCGCTCAGTTGGTCTACAGTGCGGCAGTTGAGTACACGCTGCACCGGATGCCGGAACAGGCGATTGCGGCCACCCTCCGCGGGCACGCCAGCGCGCGCACCACCGCAGATGAGATGCGGGCTCCTGGGCGCGCCTCAGCGCTTCGAGCCTCCGTGTTGGGAGCTGCGGTGGCGAGTGCGATCCGGCCGGCCACTGACGCATTGCGTGCTGCGGCTCAGCATTGATAGCGCCCAACCAGGCTTCAGGTCAGGAAACGATTCTTACTCGACGCGCAGGGCAGATCCCGGGTAGAGACCCTGGTGGCCCCGATCAAGCGCGACGTTGACCTTGCCTGCCAGCTCCTTCACAAGCTGGCTAACGAATCGAAGCTTGCACTTTCAGATGCCGACCGGAGCCTGCTCAGGGATGTGTCGCGCAAGCTGGAGCTGTGCCCTGTCCTTGAGGCGCAGGCGGAGCCCGATCCCGCTTTGCCCACGCTCAGCGCCACCCTTTGGTCCGATGGAGCGTGCCGTGGCAATCCGGGCCTGGCGGGTGTGGGAGCGATCATCAAGGGCGCCGACGGAAGAGTACTTGCAACGGTGAGTGAATTCATCGGCAAGACCACCAACAACGTGGCCGAATACAAGGCGCTGATTCGCGGTGCGGAAGCAGCCAGGCAAGTCGGCGTCACCGTGATTGAGGTGCGCGCCGATTCGCAGCTCATGATCGAACAGCTCAAGGGGAATTACGCTGTTAAGAATGAGGGTCTCAAAGTCCTCTACCAGGAAGCGAAACAAGTGCTCAAAGGCTTCCAACGGGTGGTGCTCCAGCATGTGCCACGCGCGGAAAATGCCGAAGCCGACGAACTGGCGAATTGGGGGATTGATTCGCGGTAGAAGGAGCCATGCACCCGCGATTCCATTACCTTGAAAACCCGATGTACAGCTTCGAGTTTTCAAGGTAAGTTGAGGCGTGGTTTTTCTTCTCCGCAGCACCGATCTGGCTCGAGTTACTAGCCTCTTTCGCACCCATCCGGTGGTGGGCATTGTCGGGCCCCGGCAGGTGGGCAAGACCACGCTCGCGCGCGCGATGATGGAACGCTTCCGCGGGCAGACTCAGCGTTTTGACCTTGAAGATCCAAGCGATGAGGCACGCCTTGCCGATCCAAAGTTGGCGCTCGGGGGTCTTCGGGGTCTTGTGGTGATTGATGAGGTACAGCGAAAGCCCGAATTGTTTCCGCTGCTCCGAACGCTAGCGGATCGTGAGCGCCCGAAGACGAAGTTCATTGTCCTGGGTAGCGCAACACCCGCGCTCTTGAAGCAAGGATCGGAATCATTGGCGGGGCGTATCGCCTATCATGAGCTTTCGGGCCTGAGCTTGACTGACGTAGGGGTTAGGGAGCTTCACAAGTTGTGGCGGCGTGGAGGCTTCCCACGAGCATTCTTGGCACGGTCTGAAGCCGATTCGGTTAGTTGGCGTCAAGGCTTTGTGCGCACATTTCTCGAACGCGACATTCCCGAGCTCGGGATCTCGATCGCCTCCACGACCTTGCGGCGCTTCTGGACGATGCTGGCTAACTACCACGGCCAAATCTGGAACGCGTCAGAGTTTGGCCGAGCTTTTGGCGTTTCTGACGTCACTGTTCGCCGCTACTTGGATACCCTTGCCGCGACATTTGTGGTGCGTGTGCTGCAGCCGTGGCACGAGAATATTGGTAAGCGTCAGGTGAAGGCACCGAAGGTTTTTATTTCCGACTCGGGTATTTTGCACGTTCTCCTTGGGATCGAGACGGCTCACGGGCTTGACGGTCACGTCAAGGTTGGAGCTTCGTGGGAGGGGTTTGCGATGGACGCCGTCATTCGGCACCTTGGGGCTCGACAAGAGCAGTGCTTCTTCTGGGCAACACACGCGGGCGCGGAGCTCGACCTGCTTGTCGTACGCGATGGGCAGCGTCTCGGGTTTGAATTCAAGAGGAGTTCTGCGCCTCGGCTAACTCCGTCGATGCGCTCAGCGATGTCAGATCTGCGCTTGACGCGGCTGGATGTCGTGTACCCTGGAACTGAAACGTTCCCCCTTGCAGAGCATGTGCGAGCGGTTCCGTTGCAGGCATTCGTGGGAAAGCGAGGGTAAGATCACGGAGGCGATCGTCAATCTCCGGCCGATCAAAGGCCCAGCGGGCTGCATTCAAGACAGCGCATTGGCGCGCAGTGGCGCTGGACGCAAGCTTGTTGGCAAGCTCCGCTCCTTCGGAAAAAGGTCCATCGGCGTCTGTCCCCGAAAGCGCGACCGGATCGATCATTGAGCGGCAGCCTACACACGCTGGGTCGCTGGTGTGTCGCGCAAAACGTTCTCGGGTTGTGAGAGTTGGTCAGCTGCTGGCACCGTGATCACAACGTTCGGTGAGGCGGTGGCAGTGTGCGGGCTGGGCTGTTCTGCGCGAATTCTGCTATTCGAGGCTCACTTCATGCGTGAATTGTGCTGGAGTCCGCTGCCTTTGAACGTTGCGGCGCATGCGCGCTTTCCCCAAGCGGGTCAGCAGCCATGGGGTTGTGGGTATCAGTGAATTAGCTACCCTCGTGGGATGCGCACCCAAGTTGTTAGCCTGGCGGTCGTTCTCTTTCTTTCGGCGGGAGCCTGTGGGGGTCTTGCTGAGAAGGAGCTAGGTCCGCGGGTCGCGACTACGGGTGGAGCTGCAAGCGCCCCTGAAGTGGGGAGTGGCGGGGCAATGGCCTTCGGTGGTGCGGTGCAAAGTGGGGTCGGTGGTGGAATGAATGGGGTTACATCGTCCGGAGGAGCGGTTGGTGCGGCGGGTGGCGCCAAAGCCACGGACGGCATCCCAAGCCTGATCGCGCCAATTCTCTTTCCCGAGTCGCCCCTCCTCACCCCCGCGGAGCGGGCGCTGAATGACCTCGCGCTTGGAGGCTACGCGAGAGCCGCGAATATCTGCAAATGCGTGCCGCCATCCATCGGATGCATCGATGCCGAAGGCGTCCAAATTTCCTACATTCTTGCAAGCTGGGCTCAGAGAGGTAGCCTGGATAGCCGGCGTTGCACGTTGGCGCTGGTTGAGGCGACTCCAGGCCTCGCCGACGCGTTGCACTGCGAGGCGTCGCGTCTGAATGAGCTTGCCGCCTGTGAGCAGGTTGATTGCGGCTCCTCAGGAGTGAGCATCAAATCCTGTATGTCAGTTCCGACAATAACCTGTAATTTGCTCCCTGACGAGCAAAATGACGCACTCAGATCCTGCCGTACTGCCTACTTCTGCGGCGACGTGCGCCGCGATGAGTACCGTTGCAATGGCACCTATGAGTGCCCCGACCACTCCGATGAATACAGATGCCCAGGAACTTGGCTTGACTGTAACGATGGGCTGCACACGGCTAGCGTCCCTTTTGAGTTGTGCAATGGTGTGCGCCAATGCTCAAACGGGCTAGACGAATCGTTCTGCGCATCATCGCCCATTGGCCTGGAGTCCACTTTTGACTGCGGTGACGGCAAGAGTATGTTGCCGGGCGTTGTTTGTGACGGGAAGCCCGACTGCGCGAATGGTCGAGACGAGTCGTTCACCTGCTATCGTAAATAGGCGCATATCCCGCTCGCCGCTATGAGGAAAGCGCGATCCGGGTGGACGGAGCGATAATCTGCATAGGGCACGACGGCGATGTCGGGCTCCGTTGGGAGTCGTCGCTGGTGGCGAAGGCTGATTGGACCCGTACTTTTGCGCGAGTTCCAAGCCGCAACTTGAGCAAGCTCTCGAGTATGTCCAGAGTTCCGTCGTGTGGCGCACCATGTGGAGACAGCCGAGCGAGGCCAAGCTGGGCGAGGAGGGAGGTGGCCGTTGGACGCTGCGCACACGTTTAGTCGGAGGATGGCACAGCGGAAGTGTGCAAAGAAATGAGATCCGAATACAAACGCCGTTGTAGATAGATCCCCATGTTGATTCCGCGGGTAACTTGGTTCCAGCGTTCAGGAGAGTCGGACGTAGATCTCGCGGCAAGTTCGTAGATCTCTTCGGCGTGCCTGAGGTCCAGCACTTCGTGGACACCAAAATGAGCGCTGGAGGCATGTGCGCCGAGTTGATGTCTTAAGCCATACTTGCTGACGAGCGGGGACACGCGAGCGACGATCTCTTCAACCACTCCGAGCGCGCCCAGCGCTTCGGGTGCAGGCTCCGAGCGACACAGGGACAGCATCGCACGACAGTAGGCCAAGGCGGGAATCGAAGGCTCGCTCTTCGCGAGGCGTTCCTCTTCGACACCGAGCCCGGTCAAGAATAGGCGGAATGTTTCTTCGTGAACCGCTGCGTGTTTCATGCGGCCGTGTTCTTCAAACAAGTTCTCCACGAGTGGCATGCGCAGACGATAATCAGACAAATTGGAAATCAGCCCGGCCAAGAACTGTGGAAAACAACGAACCACAAAGAAGACGTCCAATGCCACCGCCTGAGCTTCGGTGGGAGACAGGCGATCGGTGGCGAGCGCCTGCAACAAAGGGTGGGATTCGATCGACCCGGGTGGCAGGTGGGTCACCACATGAGCTCGAATCCTGGCGAGCCCTGAAGTAGCTGATGCCTGTGGTTCCATATCTCTCCTAAATCCAAGTAAGCTCGTGTTGATCGAGCGTGACGGAAGGGGGAATTTCTCCAAACCCGAAGGTTGTTGAGGAGAACGTGATCGAGAGCGGGTGGGCAAAGCTCCTCGGTTGGTCGGCATTTTCGGCCCAAAAACAGATTGAACGCGGGTCCTGAACGTGCGCGACATGTCGAAGGAACGCGGCCCGAATTCGAGCGAACGGAAAGCCTGGCTGACTCGCGCAGAACCCCAAGTAGCTCACGTTGAGTGGCGACCCCGCCCTCGGCCAGGCCGGCTCAGAAAAATGGTGGCCCAGCACCGAAAACGCTACCGGCAAGAGGCGTCCGAGCCCGCGTCGTGCCCCCGGCACGAATTCGGACACGCGGGTGCCAGGCAGCGGTCGCGGGTCCATTTCTGATAGAGCTCCCACGCCGCCGTCGGGCTGAGGCTCACCACTTCACCGGCTTCTTTGGTTTTGGCGAGACCGAGCCCTGGCAACCAGTGCCCTTTTGCAAAGAGTGGTATGCCCACATGGCGCGTGCGCCCGAGGACGCGAGCGTTGCGAAAACCTGGCATTCCCCGCCAGACAACTGGCGCGGCTCCTGTTCCATCCATTACCGTCGCGAGTGCCCAGTTGGGGCGAACCTTGAAATCGGAAATCATGCCTGTCATGAGCCGAAAATACGCGCGGGAACCTCGGAAGTTTGGCTTGATGCGGACATCATGCACGTAGGCGATTCGGGCTTCTGATGACTGGAGTTGCCTGGTTTGCCAGCTGAGCGCAGCACACCCGATGAGTTCCTTGTCGGAGAAAACGCCAAATACTTCTGCTTCTCCCCAGGCTTTGAAGAGCGCGAAGAAATCTGGCGATCGGGTCACGGTGAACAGAGCTCCCTTGGTTTGGCAAACTTCAACGAGCTCAAGCAAACTCACGTTATCTTCTGCTCCCAGACGTCGCACCTGAAAGGTCACGGCAGCCTTGCTACAGTAACGGCGCGATATAAGAGTGAACGTTCCTTCCCGGACAACTCGTCGGATAGCGTGCGATCCACGCGGAAGCGCTCCAAGAACTCGGCGGGCAGGGAAGGCGTGGCCAGCATGTTGCGCCACAGTAAGAGCGCGGCTTCGTTGAGCATCGAAGCTCGAGCACCCGGGGATAAAAGAGCGTTCGTTGTTCGAATTCGATCAATCGAACTTTGCCAATCAAATACGTTGGATAGGAAGTAGGCGTCGTAGGGCGGCCCTTGGCGTTGCTCCAGGTGGCGCTGAATGCTGTCATTCACGAGTTCAAGCTTATCGACGTTGCGTTGCGCGAGGGCATATCCGGCAGGCGTCAGGTACGCAGGCAAGCCCTCGGGGTGTTCGGGCCAGTAGGTTCCGAACAGAAGCTGGGAGAGAAAGTAGTTTCCAGCCAAGGACCGCTGCTCGACTTCGACCCCAAATCGGAGAAAGAAAAACTCTCCGAAGTCCATTTCTCCCACCTGTTCAAACATGAAAGCCGGGAAAAATCGCAGGTGCGTGGTGCGGGAAAGCAGGCTGAGGACCCGCTTCTTAAAATCCACGGTGTTGAGGAACTGGACGCGTCGAACGCACCACCCTCGGTGTGCCTTCGGCGCCCACGCGTTGTGACGCGGAGCAACAGGGCAGATTGGCCTCGGGCAAGTTCGCGCGTGGCGGCCACGGACCTGTGCTAGGGTGCGAGCGCGATATGGCAGCCTCCGCATTGGCCGACTTTGACGGAATTACCCACCATGATCACCGCGTGTTTCTGCATGATGTAACGTGGGAGGACTACGAACGGTTGTTGGAAATCCGGGGCGACCATTCAGCTCCGCGCTATACCTATCTGGAGGGGGAGCTCGAAATCATGAGCCCATCAAAAACGCACGAATCGATCAAGTCGACGATTGGCTGCCTGGTGGAAGTCTGGTGCCTTGAGAAGGGCATCGAGTTTTCTACGCTGGGTTCCTGGACGCTTCAGAACAAATCTGAACGGCGCGGGGCAGAACCCGATGAGTGCTACGTCTTTGGTTCAGTCCTTGAGCCCAAAGCACCGCACCTCGCCATTGAAGTAGTTTGGACCTCCGGTGGCATTGATAAGCTCAACGTCTACCGAAAGCTCGGTGTACCCGAGATTTGGTATTGGTCGCGCGGAAAGATTCAGGCCTACGAGTTGCAAGGGGAGAAGTACGAGCCGATGCCTGAAAGCAAGATGCTGCCCGGAATTGATTTAAGAGAGCTTGCACGCTTCGTTGATCTGCCAAGCACGAGCCGCGCGATGCGTGAGTATCGCGATGCGATTAGGCGCTAGCGAGCTGCCGCGGGCGAAGACTTTGACACAGTCCAAGGACAGCTCTGACAGTGCTAATCCGGGCAGAAAGCCTGTGGAGCTCCCGCTTTGGCTCGAGCGTTGGGTGTGGCTTTCTGAAAACGCGATCACCATTCCCGGCACGCAGTACCGCATCGGCCTCGACGCACTGTTAGGTTGGGTGGCGCCTGGCATCGGTGATTGGATCGCGTCTCTCGGAGCGTTGGCCACAATCTGGGTTGCGGCTAACCACCAAGTGCCGTCACGCGTGCTTGCGCGCATGCTCGTCAACGTGGTTCTGGATACGGCTTTTGGCGCGATCCCTCTCGCTGGAGATCTATTCGACGTTTTCTTTCGTTCGAATGCGCGAAATCTCGCCCTGCTGCGGCGGCACGCCGCGCCACGTAAGGTTGGCGCGAAGGCTTGGCCCAAGCTGGCGATCGCGCTGGTTCTGATAGTCGCGATCGCGGTCGTCCTTTTTTGGCTCGTTGTGTTGGGTTTGGGCGCAGTCTTGATCTGGGCGCTGGGTAGAAGCTGGCACGGCGCTGGACCTTAAAAGATGCGCTTTGCGTCGCCTGAACGCGCTCAAAGACAAGCTTCCCGGTGGTTTAGGTAGGCTTTTCTGAGAGTCTTTGCATTTCAATACCCCTGCGGGGCCGTGGCGGGTAGATTGTTCCCATGTCCTTAGAAGGTCGGATCTTAGGCGCCACGCTGTTTGTTGCGATTTTGTCGCTCCCTGGTTGCGGCGACGACACCGACAACCAGGGCACAGAAGCCGATCGCCTTGGCGTGGGAGCGCAGTGCAGCACCGATCAAGATTGCCTCCACCCCCAAACGCAAAACGAGCCCGTCCAAAAGTGTTTGCAACAATTCAAGGGTGGCTACTGCGGCATTGAAAACTGCACCAAGGATACTGATTGTCCACAGGCGAGCGCCTGCGTCGCTCACACCGACGGCAAAAACTATTGCTTTCGGATTTGCGTCGATAAGCTGGAGTGCAATCGGAATCGCCTGGAAAGCGTCGCAGCCAATTGCTCCTCAAGCGTCAGCTTTGTCGCGGGAAAAGCGGGCTCCAAAGCTTGTGTGCCACCGTCCTCGTGAGGGCTAGGCAACCTCTTGTTCTAACTTTGTAGGCACCCGGACTAGTTCCCGTCTTCTTGCGGCCAAGCATTCGTGCCGTTGCCGCCACGACGCGCGCATTCGCGGCATAAAAACCAGATTAATCCGCCCGACTCAGGCATTTCCTCGGCGAACCAACGGAGCTTGGGCAGAAGGGATGCTGCTTGCGCTTGGTCTAGGAACAGCAAGCTTCGGTCCGCGACGCGCGTTCGGCGCGACCAGGCGACGATGGACCTCCAAGTTGCCTTGGGATCGTTGGTGTGGAAGCACGTTGCGGAGTATACGAAGGCATATGACGCGCACAGGGAATTGGTTTTCGGTTTTTGGATTGGCTGTGGTGGCAATGGGTGCGCTCAGCTGTCAGGGCGGGCGTTTTGGTGGGCTTGGGGGACTTGCCTGTCCTTACCTCGTCGGGGAGGGCGATCTGTTGAGCGCACAGATCTCGGCCAACGCGCGTGCGAACGCGAAGATCCGTACCTTTCTTGTCGCCGCGCGGGATCTCAACCGTGTGAGCATGCAAATGGAAGCGCAGGCGGCCATGGCGTGCAGCAATATCGGTCGCGATTTAGGTTTGACCGACGCGCAGCTGGCGCCACGGGGAAACAATCCGGGGGCTCTGGCTCAGTCCGCGTGTAACGCCGCGGCGATGCAGATTGATGGCATCCTGCGTCAAGGGATCCAGCTACGAGTTCAGGTGACGCCTCCACAATGTCAGGCGAACGTCAACGCCAAAGCGAGTTGTGACGCGGCGTGCAACGTTGACATTGATCCGGGTGCAGTCGTCGTGCAATGTGAACCGGCGCGCCTCTCTGGCACGTGCCAGGGACGCTGCACTGGCCAATGCGACGGCACCTGTCAGGGACAGTGTCAGGGAACATGCTCAGCCTCTGACGCTCAGGGCAATTGCGTGGGGCAATGCCAGGGCACGTGCAGCGGTACCTGTGGCGGCACCTGCCATGTGCGCTGCGACGGGCAGTGGCAAGCGCCGCACTGCGAGGGTAGCGTGCGGCCACCGAGCGCAGATGCGGAGTGCAACGCGAGCTGTAGCGCTCATGCGGATTTTAGCGCAAGTTGCACGCCAGCACACGTTCAAGTGGAGGGCATGCAGAACGTCGACCTCGCGATGCGCTTAGTGGCCACGTTGCGAGCGAATTTGCCAGGGCTCTTGCAGGCCGAAATCGCGCTGGGTCGCCGTTTGGTGGGCAACGTTCGCACTGTGGTGAACGTGGGAGCTCAGTTGCCGCGCGTGGTGGGTGAGGCTGGTGCCGAAGGTATGGCGTGCATCGCCGCCGCAAGCAGCGCGAGCGTGCAAGCGTCGATGCGGATTAACGTCAGCATTCAAGCTAGCGCCAGCGTCACAGGTCGCGTCGGGGCGAGCTCGGGCTGAGCCCCCTATCGTTCGAGCGCCTTCCCCACGAGCCCCCGCAGTAACGGTACCCGTTCCAGCTCGAACCAAGGGTTTTTGCGTAGCCATAAAGTATTGCGCGGTGACGGGTGCGGCAGCACAAAGAATTTAGGAAGGTATTCGGAACAAAGGCAGCAATAGATCCGACCTGGCCAGGGATTCTTACGCCTTCCACTCGCCGGCGTGCGTCGGAGCGTTCGCAATCGCGGCTATCGTGGATGATCAGGCCACCGTGAATAGCTTCCATCAGAACTTGAAGGCGACGCGCGTCGAAGAGTATTACCCCGAGAGCCTGCGCGCGCTGTATCTCGCGTTCGCTGCGGGACTTTCCCAACGCTGTCTTTAACGGGCCTGCCGCGTATGTTCTCTGCAGTGTCCGAAACACCGCGGGGCCGCGCAACCTTGCCGCTGCACCGCCCCGATGATTGGGCTCATGTTGGTGAACGCGGCGAACCAGGGGCCCGCCACATAGCTCCGTTCAGAGACCTTTGCAGTTCGCGTAATAGGTCACTGTCGCCGGCCAATCCGAGAATACGCCGATCACTCCAACCTGCTGAGCCAGCACGTCGAGCATGGTGAACATGTCGCCGTCGTTGTTGATGGAAGGTGTCACGGATTGGTAGTAGTAGCCGCCGCCTGTTTTCAACGGCCCCGAGCGTTCAAGCGTCCAGGTGATGATGTTGAGACCTGCGCGCTTCGCATTCTTGGCATAGTTCGATGGAACAATCTTACCTGTCGCGTTGAGCGTCACGAGCGCCCACATTGGCGGAGCTATGATCCGGACGCCCTGTGCGCTCAGAGACTGCATGTTTGCGAGTTTGGTCGCCGTCTCAAGACCGCTCGGAGTCGTGGGGGTTGCAGCTACGTCGACGCGATCATCGAGGTACACGGCCTGCGCGCCGAATTTGGGCTCCGCGGCGATCCAGTAGAGGACGTCGTTCAGGTTGAAGGACTGGGCCCAAACCTTAGCGGGCTTCACGCCCATTTGTTTGTATTCATTGATCATTTGCTGCGCGTAGTCCTCCTGAGTGTAGGTCCCCAGGTAGGGCATCGGAACCGAAGGAGCCTTGAGTTCAGGAGTGAACTTACGGCCGACGCCCCGGATGATCTCGATGCTTTCTTTGTGGGTGACGAGCGTGCCGCACGTCGAATAGAGGTCAGTACGAAAGCTTGACGTGCCGCCGAGGTATTCAGCGACCGTCTTGGCATTGGGGTTCGAAGCATCCATCTTGCCGCACAGGGTCTTGAACTCGGCGACAGTGATGTCGCTGGTGCAGCACTGAGCGCTCGCGGGCTTGCCATCTGTCGCAGGGGTGAAGGGTTGGGTGCACTTGGCGGCGAGCTCGGGAATCGCCAGAATGTTCGTGGTCGTGTGCAGGTCACACTGCGAGTGGCGACAAACCAGCTGCTTGTCCTTAGTGAAGGTAACGTCGCACTCTATAATTCCGGCGCCCATGCGGGCGGCCGCGAGGTAGGACTCCTTGGTGTGCTCGGGGAACTGGAGCGCGGCTCCGCGGTGTCCGATCGAGAAATCCGTCGGTTTGAGGTTGTTTTCAGAACACTCGGCGAGCTCCTCCTTGAGCCGCCCCGCATCCATATTATTCACCAAAAAGTCCGGGCGTGGACCGAGCTGTACCTTGAGCTTCTTGGTCGCGACTTCGACGCCCTGCCCGACTTCGAGCTCCTGGCTCAGTGCGGCAGAGCCCTCTTCGGAGTTGGCCTCTGCACAGCCAAGAACGACTAAGGGCAGAGCCCCGATAACAATCGCGCGAACTGAGAATTTCTTGAAAAGACGCATGACTTACCTCCTTGCTACGATGGAATAGATGAACCGCGTTGTCTCGACCGCTGGGCAGTCAAGACAACGCGCCACATGCCCTCTCGATGCGCATTGGCACATCCATTGGCATGCTCCCCATAACACGTAGCCCGCTCGCCCCGCGTGCCAAGTTTCGATCACGAATGTGTCAGGCCTGGCGTTCAAGGTGACGAAATCTTCACCGTGATCGCCATCAAGCTCAGCTTGAGCGGCAGCCAACGCCGATTTGTCGTATTGGCACCCGACTGCGGGGCTCGCTCCCGATTTGGTACCCGCTCGTGAAGTAGTCCCTGAGTTCGGCCACGCAAACCGCTCCCAACACCAGCTCTGCATAGCCTCTGGCAAGGTTTCTTGCGGTTGCCTCAATGAGCTCAGGATCGAATGCTTCCCCCGCCCACATGGTTCTGAAGCCCCGTGTGAGGAGTGCCTGGTAGTGTTGACTATCCAGGACTGAATGGACTTCACCGGCCAATTCGGTGGTTTTTCGCAGCAAACTACGGCCCGCGTCCCTTGGCCGCCCGGAAGGCAGTCAGAGCAAGTCGGCCATTAGACCAAGGCTCAAGGGTGCGTTTCCGGAACGGCAGCAGCGTGCCGCTGACTTGGACGTATGTTCACCGCAATCGAGAGAATTTTTGACCATGGACGTGGTTGAGAGGTCCTGCTAGCGGAGTGAGCGCGAGGTGATGTGATGGCCAACGAAGTGACAAGCAAGCATCTAAAGGCAGCCACCGAGTTGACGCTGGTGGCGGATATTCGGCCGGGCTTGGTGGGAAGCTCAGAGGTCATGTCTTACGCAAGCCGCCTCGGGACCCTACTGCATGGTCTGTTTGAGCTGAGACAACGCCAGATCGAAGCGGGCAGTGCGGGCAGTGTTGGGCCGCTCGAATTGCTGCACTCTTTGTACTTCGTGCGCTGGTCGATTTTGGACGGTTCACGCTTAATGTTGGCGGTCAGCTTTGACAGCCCTTGGGAGACGTACATTCGCGCGATCGTGGATGATGCGGGGCCGCTGTTGGATGCGATCTTTTGTCACTGCGTGGGCTATCAGGGCTCGTCAACTGCCGATGGCTACCTAAAGTTCGCCCAATGGGTGCGTGAGCACCAGGTGAATATTCCTTTCTTCTATGCGGCGGATGGTAGCGTGACGGTGACGGATCTTGAGTACCTCAAGAAGTTCCAAGCTGCCGTCATGGCGGGAGACACAGCAGAAGAATTGGTGCGCCTGAATGCGCTCCCGACACCCCCGACTCCGCCTCCGGCGACTACGGGAAGCGTTCTGGCCATTCAAGGGGCCACGCGAGTTTTTCAGCAGTTCGAGCAATTCTTTCCGCAGTCCCCCGATCCGAAGAACCGTGAACGTGAGTTCTTTCGTGCGGCCGCTTGGGAGATTTTGCGTGGGCTCTCCAGCCCTGCGTTGCTCGAAGAGCCGAGGGTGGTCAAGAGCCCGCTCCAGATCCCAGGTTACATCGCGCATTTGGAAGCGGAGTCGAAGGCGCGAGTTGCAAAAGCTCGCAGCAGGCCGTTCCAGCCCACGTTGGGCCTGGGGCTGCGCGAGGAAGTGCAGGGCAATATCCTCACAGGCTATCCGCGCATGACGCACGGTTGCCTGGTGCTGCTGGGGTTTGATTCAGGCACGGCGGCGCGCACGTTTTTGAAAGAGCTGTCAGACAGGATCACCCCGGACAGAGACGCAGGTTCGGCTCAATTTGCGGTGAATATGGCACTGACTGTGCAGGGTCTTCGAACTTTGGGTGTCACCGAAGAGGAGCTGTCGGTGCTGCCCAAGGAATTTCGCGAGGGCATGGATGTGCGAGCACCGATGCTCGGGGACGTTGGGAACTTCCACCCTTCCCGCTGGGAGCTGCCGCGGATGAACTGGCAGCTGGGTGCCACGGAGGCGGAGGATAGCTTTGAGAGCAGGGAAGTGGTGCCCCTCAGCACCGTGGACATGCTCATCCAGGTCCAAATGGACGCTTCCGAAGGTGCCGATGAGCACCTCTGGAGTCAGAAGCATCCTAATTATGATTCAGTGAGACGCCTTGTTGGGGATAAGCCCGGCCTTCGCGTGCTCCATGTTCAACCTTTGCGGCGCCAATTTTGGCAGGATAAAGAGGGTAAGCCCACAGGCCTCGTGCGGGAGCATTTCGGATTCAAGGAAGGGCTGAGCCAACCGCGGCCACGTCTGGATGGCGAGGCACGCGACAATCAGGGGGATGAGGTGAGCCTGGGTGATGTGCTTCTGGGGCATCCGAGTACCCGGGGCGAGGGTTATCCGCCGGAGAATCCCCCTGAATTTTGTAGGAATGCGTCCTTTCTGGTGGTTCGGAAGTTGGAACAGCATGTGGATGACTTCAACAAGTTTCTCTGCGCTCACGCCGACGGAAAATCACTGTCGAAAGAAACGTTGGCAGCCAAGTTGATGGGGCGCGCGAGGGGCGGCGAGGCGCTGGCACCGCTCGCGGGGCCTGGGCCCAATGAATTCGACTATTCCGGAGACCCACTGGGCGATGTCTGTCCGCTGCGTAGCCATGTTCGGCGCTCCAATCCACGGACCCCTCCGCGTGAATCCGTGCACGGCCTCAAGGTAACGTCTCCGCGTCTTCTGCGGCGTGGTTTCTCCTATGGTCCGTCCGTCGCTTCTGGCTTGAAGGATTCCCGTGGGCTGATGTTCATGGCATATAACGCAAGCATCGCCGAGCAATATGAGGTGGTGCAGCGCTGGGTGAATGGCGGGAATAGCACCGGCCTCTTGAGCTCCCAGAACGATCCGATCGTGGGTGCTTGCCAAGGCCCGCAAACCATCGCGTTCATTCACGAGGAAAAAGCAGTTCAGCTCACCAAGTCAGGTCCTTTTGTGACAGTGAAGTGGGGCCTGTACTTGCTGGCGCCGTCACTTTCGGGGATTCGAGCCTTGGCGAACCGTGGCAGGTCCATCGCGCCGAGTGTGTCGGCGGCGGCGAAGGCAGGGGAGGCGATCATTCTGCGCCTCACACAGCTCGAACACATGGAAGTCGCACAGACGGGCCACGCTTCCACGAGTGTGGCGTGTGCAGGTGACCAGGTGACGGCAGGGTGTGAATGGAAGAAGCTTCTGGAAGACCGCTTGGCTGCTGAAAAGGCTAGCAACGTGTGGGCCGCGATTCGCGAGTTGCATCAAGGGGCACTCAGAACTCCGTACGGCGTTCTGGTTGGAGATGCTCAGGGAGTCGCAAACGTTCTCGCCAATGAGCCTGTGTTCTCCGTGAGAAGATACTGGGAGAGAATGACTCAGTCGGTCGGCGGCCTCTACTTAGGAATGGATCGCTCACCCTGTCCGATGGCCAAGCCGTCCTTGGAAGACAAAACCTACGAAGCCGCCGTCGTCCCCACGGAAGGCAAAAAGATCGGCAGCTACGATCAGGATTCGCCCGTTCCCAATCAAGCCATTCGTGGGATCGGCGTGGTCCAGGCATTTCAAGCAGCGGAGTCGATGGCCAAGCAAGCGATCGATGCCCAGCTCGAGCAGGGCGTGTTGGAGCTTCGCGTGCTGGGTGCTGGTGTCGTGTCGAAGCTCTCTCAAGCTTGGTTCGGATACCCGAACGCTCCGGCCCCGGGGGCAACGGCTGGCGTCGGTATCCTCCAGTTTGCTGACTTTCTGGCGACTGGGCGCAATGTCTTCTTTGCCCACCCCGATCCGGTGAACTTTCAACCGCCCCTCGCCGACGCTAAGCGTCGATTCGAGGAAGCGCTGCTCCAGCCCCCTTCAGACACAGAATTCGCGAAACAGCTAGCGCTCGCCGGCAAGACACCGCGCCAGATCCAACAGGCCGCCCTCGGGGCGACTCAGGGCTTCGTGGTGCCGACAGTTAGCAGCACCGTTTCCGTGCTCATGCAGTGGCTGGAGAGCGGGAAGCTCTGGCGTATGGGGCAGTGGTTGGATGGCGCTGAAGGCAGGGAGTTGGAATCCAACAGCGCTGAGAAGCTGGAGGCATCGCTGCTTTTTAAGGAGATGATTCGCGCCCTCCGCACGCAGCCTTCGCCGAACCTTTTGCACCGCACGGCTACCGCCCCCGTAAAGCTTGGGAATGTCGACGTGGTTCCGGGTGACACCGTGGTGGTGAGTTTGAGGTCGGCTCTGCAGGCGGGTGCGCCCTGGGAGCTATTGTTTGGCGAATGCGAAACGGGCTTGGGAGTTGAGCAGAAGCCGGCCATTCACGCCTGTTCGGGCAAGAATATGGCCCTTGGTGTGCTGCTTGGGATTTTGGTGGCCGTGCTCCGGAAGGTCGGCGCTCTTGAGCGAGCGACGCCAACCGCGCTGAAGGTTCGGGCCACGCACTAGTTGGGCTGTGTCGCGTGCCAGTGCATTCCGAGCGCGAGCAGCCGGGAGCGTGCCGATTCAAGCTGAGCGGTTGCGCTCGTTGCGTCTTTCTGATCTAGGTTGAACCGGCTCTCAAGGAGTTCAGTCAACGCGAGGTCGCGCTGTGATGAGCGCGAGATCGCCAGCGTCCTAGCGTTGCTGAGCTCCAGTGAGGCTTTTTCGTGGTCGCCCATCTGGGTCGCGCATTCAGCCAGCACCCGATGGGCGAGGCATTGGCCTAGGCGGTCGCCGTGTGCGGCACGTTCGACTGCGAAGTTGGCGTTCTCGAGGGCGAGAGTGAGGTCGCCCCCGGCCAACGCAAGTTCAGCCAGCGATGCCGCGCAGAACGAAAGATAGAGCCGGATCCTACGGCGATCGAGCCATTCTTTAGCTTCAGTGAGCTCGGCCAGGCCTGAGCGATCTCCCGCAATCCGGCAGCGCGCAGTGCCGCGAACCGTCTGCGCGATTGCCATGACGTAAGGTTCACCCACCACCTCGGCGATCGCCCGGGCTCGTTCAGCCGTTTCAAGACTCGCCTCCCATTGGCCATGCCAAAGCTGCACCATTCCCAAAAGACCTAGCAGAGAACCTTCGATGGCATGTGTGCGGCCGCGCACCGGAGACAGGCTCTCCTCGAAGACTTGATAGGCTCGGCCGAAGTGGCCAATGTCTCCGTAAATCAGGCCCTTGGTGCCGAGTGCGTAGGCAAACCCAACCGGAACAGCTCCACTTCCCGAAGGCGAGCGATTGCGTTTTGCACCGAGCGCAGCGTCCAAGCAGCGGAGGCTCTCGGCGTAGTTGCCGGCAGCGGCATGGCTTTGCCCAAGATTGGCCAAGAGCTGCCCGGAAAGGCGTTCATCTTTTAGGGTTTGAGCCAGCTCGAGTGCGCCTTGAAAGGAGCGAATCGACGCTTCCTGTTCACCGAGTGCGTAGTGGATCCAGCCGATCCAATAGTGAGCATACGCTGTTGCACCCCGATCCCCTTCTAAGGTCGCATACGTGCTGGCCCGCTCAAGAAGGACCAGCTGCTCCTCAGCGGGGCTGTAGACGCAGGCCGCAGCCCATTTCCTCACCAATGCGAGCCAGCGTTGACGTAGTGCGGGGGTTTGCTTCAAGCGATCGAGTTCGAGCAGTGCCGCGCGATACTGTTGTCGGACGCGATCGAGGGCTGAAGCCAGAGCCGCTTTGTCTCCGGCCTTTTCGGCATACTCGGCGGCGAGCTCATGTTCGGCCGCCCCAGCGTAGTGGTACGCGAGCGTTTCCAGGTGCTCAGCGAGGCCTGTGGAGGCATGTCGGGCATAAATGGCTTGGGCGACAGCGCGATGGATACGATGGCGTTCAAGCAGCCGCACTGAATCGTAGGCAATGTCGCGCGTGAGCCCGTGCTTGTAGCGGAAGCGCCCAGGTGTTTCAGTGGCGTAGATGAGATCGTACCCAGCCAGATCCTGAAGCAGACTGAGCACGTCTGAAAAGGCACTCACTTCTGCTAGCAATTCAGCCTCAAATTCGGTGCCGAGCACGGCTGCGATGCGCACCAACTCGGCGTGGCGGGCGGGTAGGCGTTCGATGCGAGAGGCGACGAGGCCGTGCAGCGTGCTCGGGACGCGACTGGCTTCTGGTCCCGCGGCGCGCAGTCTGCTCTCCACCGACCACGAAAGACATAGCTCCTCAAGGAACAGCGGGTTGCCCCCGGCGCGTTCGATCAGTGTGAGCACTGCTTTGGCATCGAGCGTGCCCGACAACCAGGACCGTGCCGCGATTTCAGCTTCTCTCGAGGTAAATGGCAGTAATCGGAGGGTGTCTTGGTGCGCATCGGCCAGGCTCGGACGATCCGTGACGCGGGAGCCAACGACGATTAATAGGGGGTTGCGGTTAGCCAAAGAGGAGAGGTCGCGAAGGACTTGCCAGGAGGCATCATCGGCCCAGTGCCAGTCGTCGAGGAGCAGGACCAGGGGCGTTTGCTCGGAAACGGCGAGCAGGACTGCTATCAGCGCTTGGCGAATCGCGGTCTGCGAACTTTCCCGGGATGTGGGGGATTCCGGGTTCTCGTCCAAGAATAGCAACTGCGCCAGCTGGGGCAGACTGTCAGCCAGCTTGGCATCGAGGGCGAGAAGGCTTGCCTCCAGCTCCAGCAGGGCCTCGGCGCGGGTCAACGGTGCGCTTGGCAATAGGCGTTGGCGCAGCACCTGTTGGAAGGGTTCGAACGGTGCGATTCTTCCTGCGCTTTCACACAGGCCGCGCAGGACCGTAGCGCTTCCCTCAGGAATGCCGTGCTCGAACTCGTACAGCAGCCGCGTCTTGCCGATGCCCGCATCGCCCTCAACGTACACCACACGACCCTTGCCGGAACAGGCCTCAGACAGGGTGGCCTGGAGATGTTTGAACTCCGCGGCTCGTGCGACAAACCGAGTGAATCCGCGCTGTTCGCTGGCCTCAAAGCGTGTTTGTACGTCGGTGCGGCCGATGACTCGATACACGCTTGTCGGCTCTTCCTTGCCTTTAAGCTGAAGCGGCGGAACGTTTCGGACGTGGAAAAATTCTTTCGCGCCCTCGAGTGTTTCTTGGCTGGCGAGGATCTCATCGCTCACGGCGATCGCGCAGAGCCGCGCTGCCGTGTTGACAGCATCCCCGATGAGCTCGTAACGCCCGTGCAAGAGCGAGGTCTTACGGGCAAAGACAAGCCCTGAGTGGATCCCTGAGTGGAGCCTCGGTTCAAGGCCTTCAGGGAGCGAAAAATCGAGCGCCAAATCTCGAATTGCTTGGTGAAGCTCGAGTGCGGCAGTGGTTGCATGTCGGACGTCTTCTTCGTTCGGGGAAGGCAGCCCAAACACGGCAAGGAAACCATCGCCGTAGAACTGATTGATCAAGCCGCCGTGGCGTTCAATGATAGGCCCTGCCTGAGCTTTCATCATCCCGAGCAGCGTCGCGACATTCTCGGGATCGCACTGCTCACTGATGGTTGTGTAGCTGCTCAAATCCGAAAAGAGCAACACGACGTGACAGCGGCGGCCGGCCTCAATCGGCTCCTGCTCGGGTTCCGGGCTTATCGCAGCCATACTCACGCTTGATACCAGGGGAGCAAGCCCGTGCGTACTGCTCAGAAAGGTAGAAAGCCATCAGCGCGCCGATTCGGAGTCCAAAGTCACGGATTCGGCGGTCGCTCGCCTTAGAGGCGAAGACTTCCGCGAGGCTCTCCACTTCTAGACGGGCTAGGAGCGGCAGGGAGTCCTCCCGGACCCGCAACATCGAGCGCACGGCGGCTGCGGGATCCCGGCAGACGAGGAGCCCTGCCCGGTCGGCACTCAGCTGAAACATACGAACGATCCCGTTCAATTCTTCATTGAGTGGCGAAAGGTTGGCGCGTTGGGCTGGGCGCGTTCGGAGCGCACGCCCGGCTTGACTGGCTCTTCGGGCAAACCCCTGCAAAGCACCGGGCGGGAGCTTCGCCACGGTCTGCTGCAGTCGATGCGCGACGTGCCAGCCCTTGAGCGCGGGTAGCAAGTTGAGCAGCAGCTCAACGCTTTGGCCTGTTTTGGAGAGGGCCCCAGACCAGAACTCACTCGTGGTCAGGCGAGCATGTCCGAGCCGCAGGTGCCCCAGCTCCGCACCGAGTGCAAATCTTAGTTCAGCGGGGTGCATGAAGCAGAGGTTTTGAGGCTCAACGTGAGCACTGCCTATGAGAAGGATGGGCGGCACCGCTTCGAACGCGCGTATCCCCACCGCTTTGTCCCCGCTTGAAACAAACGCAGCGAGCTTGGGCATGCCCAAAGCAAGCTCAGCATCCCTCAGTGCGCATTCTGCAGCCTCGAAACGTTCCGCGCTCAAACCCTGACAGAAATCGGTCAGTTGGGCGCCGTCGGGTGTGGGCACTTTAGAGACTAGTTTTTGCAGCGCGCCGAGCATGTCGGCGCTTCGACCTACGAGTGGGTGGCGAATGCATTCGAGAATAACGCCAGGATCGAGGGGCGCGGCGCCTTGGGCGGGAAGGCTCAGCGCGCTCGAAAGAACGCCGCCAGGCCTAAGCATTGCGGCGATTCGAAGCGCTCGTTCCTGCAGCTCCGGAGTCGCGGACAAGGCCAGGCGCTCAGCTCGTGCGCGGTCGAACGGTCGCAGCTGTACGAGCTTCACAAGGCTTGGCGCATCCGGCGCGGACGGAGTGCCTCGAGCTTGGGCGAGAATTTCATAGCAACGAGTCTGCAGGGATTCTTCCGCTGTTGGCGGGTCCATGAACCGGATTCTGTCCTCAGGTGCGCTGGCAAACGGTTCTAGCAGCGCACGCGCCCATTCCGGCTCGTGGTGTTCCAGCAGTTGCTCGGCGAGCTCCAGGCTGTTCTCGAGTTCGGTGAGCCCTGGGTTAGAAGAACTGGCGTGCACCGGATTGAAGTTGAGGCGCGCCAACTCTCGGAACCGTTCAGGTTGTGACAAGCCGTTCACGTGGGCGAGTTCTTCGTGCAGGCGAGCACTCTTACCTTCGACGAACCATTGCTCGGCGCCGACGCGCACACACGTTCGTGGACCTTGGCGTTCGAGCCGCAACGGTGCGATGGGGAGGGGGCGGATTTGGGCCTCGCCAAGGTCGCTCAGCGAGACCAAGGCCGAGCGCTCGTGGGTCATCAGAAAGTACCCAGGTGCGTCGCTCAGTTCCGCATGGACGCTGGGTGAACGAGCTTGAGAGGTCGTGCTGAGCCAGGCGAGCAGCGCCTCCTCAGGAGCGAGAAAACGCAGGAGCCAGGCTTCGGCATCCTGCGTTAGAGGCTCAATCTGTCGACGCGGTGGGAGCACCCGGAAGTGCGTCTGCGGCTGCCGATAGACGCGCGACAAGGCCAGGATCTGGCGTGCTTTCTTGCCATCTCCAAGTCCCGTTTCGAACAGGATGCCGTGCTCGGCGAAGCGATCCCTGAAGCGACCACGCTCGTACCGAAGACCAATGGTTTCGCTGAGCTCCCAGGCGGTACCCTGATTGGCCCGTGCGACCATCACAACGTACGCCCTGTCGCCTAGAAGACAGAGTGCGGCGTCGGAAGCGACGCTAGTCCCCTCTCGTGCTAGCTGACGAAGGCCAACGTGCTTCCGAAGCTCCGGGAGGCCCGCCGCCTCGACAAAGCTTCGAATGGCATCCTTCATGGGCGGATCAGTCTCTCAAGAAATGGCAGGTGTAGCCGCCTGGATTTTGCTCCAGGTAATCCTGATGATAACCTTCGGCTGCGGTGAACGTCGAAGCCGCCACGATTTCCGTCACCACCGGTGCCCGCCATTTGCCTCCAGCGTCGATGCGCGCCTTGACGCTCTCGGCGGTGCGCCGTTGCTCGTCCGAGGTGAAGAAGATAGCCGAGCGATACTGGGTTCCACGATCGTTGCCCTGCCGGTCCAGGGTGGTCGGATCGTGCATCCGGAAGAACCAGTGCTCCAAGAGATCTGCGTAAGCGAGCTTTTCGGGATCAAACACCACCTTCACCGCCTCGGTATGCCTCGTCTTTCCGGTCTTTACCTGCTCGTAGTTGGGGTTGGGTGTCGTGCCGCCCGTGTACCCAACGTCGGTATCGAGCACGCCCGGAATGCGACGCAGCAGATCTTCCATGCCCCAAAAACACCCGCCCGCGAAGATCGCGGTCTCCAGCGTGGTCTCGCAGCTCGGGGCTTCTTCGCCCACAGCACACGAGTGATCCGTATGTGCCGGCAAAGCCGTGGCTCCACCTTCGAACAGCGCCGCATATTCGGCGTAGCCTGCGAGCTGGAGCGAGGCCTTAGGAATGAAGCGAAGAGAAGCTGAATTGATGCAGTAGCGAAGTCCAGTAACTGTCGGCCCATCAGGAAAAACGTGCCCCAGATGGGAATCACCATACTTCGAACGCACCTCCGTGCGAACCCGTCCGTGACTCGCGTCGTGCAGCTCAACAACGTGTTCAGCGACAAGCGACCGACAGAAGCTCGGCCAGCCCGTGCCCGAATCAAATTTATCCAGGGAGCTGAAGAGTGGCTCACCGCTCACTACGTCCACATAGATGCCGGCTTCGTGATGATCCCATAACGTGTTTTGAAAGGGTGGCTCCGTGGCATCGCGTTGGGTAACTTGATACTCAAGCGGTGTGAGCTGGCTCTTGATCACCGAGTCTTCGGGTTTTTGGTACTGCTTCACGGCGGCTCCTTGGGAATGTTGAGGTATAGAAGGTATGGGGCACGCGGGTCACGTTGGCGAGCCCGCCCAGTCTGCCCAAGGTACTGAAACGAACCAGGAGAATCCGAACAATCACGAGAATTTAGCCTTGGAATGAGGGCCCGGTGACTTGAGGGCCCGGCGTGGTAGGACTCCGCCGTTATGGTAAAGACTTGTGCCGAAGTTCGGCAGGCATTCCTGAGCTTCTTTGAGCGTAATGGCCACACGATCGTTCCGAGCGGTCCCATGGCCCCACAAAACGATCCGACGTTGATGTTTGCCAACGCCGGCATGGTTCAATTCAAGGACCTTTTTACGGGCCGCGAAACGCGGTCCTACAAGCGAGCTACCACCAGCCAGAAGTGTCTGCGCATCAGCGGAAAGCATAACGATCTTGAAGCGGTCGGGCCGTCACCTCGGCACCAGACCTTCTTTGAGATGCTGGGCAACTTCAGCTTTGGTGACTACTTCAAAGAGGAAGCGATCTGTTTCGCCTGGGAGTTCATCACCAAGGATCTTGATCTGCCGAAGGATCGGCTGATGGTGACCTACTTCAAGGGTGAAGAGGGCATCGCCGCCGACGAAACGTCGCGTGAGATTTGGAAGAAGGTGAGTGGCTTCGGGGATGATCGGATCCGGGGCCTCGGCATGAGCGATAATTTTTGGCAGATGGGTGATACGGGCCCCTGCGGGCCATGTAGCGAAATTTATTTTTGCAACGGTCCCAATGTGGACACGGCCAGCTTTGGTCAGGAGCAAACTCCCGAGGGCTACGGTTGGCTTGAGTTTTGGAACCTCGTGTTCATGCAGTTCGAGAAGAGCCAGGTGAACGGCAAGGTAGAGATAAAGCCTTTGCCCGCCCCGAGCATCGACACCGGAGCAGGCCTGGAAAGGCTGTCAACCGCCATTCTCGGCCTGAACAGCAACTACGAGCTGGAGTTGCTGCGTGAGCTCGTGGAGGTGGCGGCAAGCCTCTCCCACAAGAAGTACGGCGGCAGCATGTCCAAGGATGACGTGAGCATGCGGGTGATCGCCGATCATGCTCGAACCACCGCTTTCCTGATCGCCGAAGGTATCACTCCGGATCGAACCGGCCGTTCTTACGTTCTCCGACGCGTGATGCGGCGAGCGATTCGGCACGGGCACCGGCTCGGTATCGCGGAGCCGTTCTTGCACCAGGTGGCTTCGAAGGTTGTTGACTTGATGGGAGATCATTACGGCGAGCTCAGGGAGCGACGCGATCTGATTCTCAGCCTGGCCGAGGCTGAAGAAGTGCGGTTTCGACACACCATTGAGCGCGGCTTGTCGTTGCTTGAGGATCGTTTCACAGAGCTCAGTGACGCCAAGAAAATCGAGCTGCCGGGTGCTGACGCGTTTCAGTTGTATGATACGTTTGGGTTTCCGTTGGATCTCACTGAGGTGATCTGCCAGGAACGGGGTTTTCAGGTCGAACAAGCGGGTTACGATGCGGCGCTTGAGGAGGCTCGCCGTAAGAGCGAGTTCAAGGAAGTGGAGCACGCGGTGGAGGAAGTGTACCGTGAGGCGCGCGCCAAGATCCCGGGCGAGGCCACTCAGTTCAGCGGCTACGAACGCGAGAGTGAGGTTTCAAAGATCGCCGCGATCGTACGTGGTGGGATGATGGTCGATTCTGCGTCTGAGAACGATGCTGTTGAGATCATTGTTGCGCGAACGCCGTTTTACGCCGAATCCGGCGGTCAATTGGGCGATCAGGGCAGCATTGAAGTCGGGGATGCGCTGGTGGTGATCGAGGATACCGTGAGGCCCCTTCCAGGGTGTGCGGTTCATCGCGGGCGTGTTCAGCGTGGCTCGATCAGGGTGGGGGACGAGGCGAAGCTGAAGGTGGATCACGCGCGGCGTGAGCAAACCCGTCGGCATCATTCCGTGACTCATCTCCTTCACTGGGCGCTTCGGAAAACGCTGGGGGCGCATGCGCAGCAAAAGGGCTCCCAAGTTGGGCCCGAGCGGCTACGCTTTGATTTCACGCATCAACGCTCACTCCTGCCGACGGAGATCACTGCGATAGAAGATCTCGTGAATCATGAGATCTTCAAGAACACACCCATCGTGACGGAGATCATGTCCCTCGACGAAGCTAAAAAGCACGGCGCCATGATGATTTTCGAGGAGAAATACGGGGATACGGTGCGCATGCTGCACATTGGGCCTGCGCTCGAATTGTGCGGTGGCACGCATGCTCGCGCTACTGGAGACATCGGCCTGTTCAAGATCACCTCTGAGGGCGGCGTGGCGGCAGGGGTCCGACGCATCACCGCAACTGCTGGCGAAAGCACCCTGCTGCATTTGCGCGGCATCGAGCATACGCTCGGTCAGGTTGCGGAGCTGGCGAAAGCCACTCCGGCGAACTTGGTGGAGAAGCTGGAGAAGTTCCTGGGGCAGCAGCGGGTGCTTGAGAAACAGATTGAAGATTTGCAGCGCAAGCTGGCCACGGGGGGCGGTGGGGGCTCACTGGACGCGATGCTCGACAAGGCCCGCCAAGTAGGCGATATTCGGGTGCTCGGGTTGCGTTCGGGGGTAACGGATCGCGCCGCTCTGCGCGAGCTTGCGGAGCAGTTGCGGGATAAGCTGGGCGATAGCATCGTGCTGATTGGCGCTGAAGCCGACGGCAAGGCGCAGCTGGTTCTCACCGTAGCCAAGAGCATCACGGGGCGCTACAAAGCCGGGGACCTGATTCGGCCGGTTGCGGAAATGGTGGGAGGCTCCGGTGGCGGGCGCCCCGATATGGCGCAGGCCGGGGGCACGGATGCTTCCAAGCTCGATGCGGCGATAGAGATGTTTTACGCACTCATTCAGTTGCCGTAGCGCTCCGGTTTGCGCTCCTTTCGGTAGCGTGCATGGCCTTGCCCCACCAGGCCGAGGTCAAGCAGAGCCGCCAGAGCTACGAGCAGCCAACCGAGCGGCGACATTTGCCCAGGGTTGCCTATCGAGTTCATCGCGTAGGCAAACGTGAGGGTCGTGAGCGGCAGGAACAGAAAGCCCAAGAACGGCCAGAGCCAATGTTCGAAGGGGCGACTCAAATAGTCGCCGCCCAGGAGCCACACGAGAAACACGGCAAATCTGGGAAACGAAAGAGCGAGGCATCCGAGCAAACACGGCATCGCCGCAGCCTAGCGCAAACGGCCCCCTGCGGCGGTGTGCGAAATCCAGGTAAAACTTGCCGGCGGGATGCGGGCAAACGTGAGAGTTTCGCTTGCTGGCAGCGTGGCCGGAAGCGTATTGGTGTTTGTATGTCAAACAGTTACCGGGTTGAGCCGCGAGCAAGCGTCTTTCGGCGTGGCTTTCGGGTACTGGGCGCGCCTGGGTTGTTGCTTCTGCTTGCTGGATGTGGCGGTGAACCTGAGGCTATTCCCAGTGGCACGGACCTGAATGCGGCGGCGGTGGACCCCGCGCCGGCAGATCTCGCTCCACGTGCCTGTGTGCCTCCGGCGGGCGTCTCGGGCTCACCTGGGACGCTGGGGGCGGCATTGACGCTCATCAATTCTTTGCCGCATCCGGTCAGCGTGGGGTGCTTTTTGGAAAGCCTTGATCGGCCTCTGCAAGCTAACGCCACCAAGAGCGTGTTCAGCGCGCAACCCGCGGTGGGTGCCAGGAGTCCACGCATTTTCTTACTCTCCGGTCAGCTGGTGGCTTCCATTGTGCCGGATGGTGCCGGTAGAGATCTAGTGGAGTTCAGTCAGCTGACGAGCAGTACGCGTTCGATCAAGGCGGAGATTGCGTTTCCGGTGGTGGCTCCGCTCGAAATGAGCGACGCTTTTTCACGGCTACCGTTTAACAACGTCTCGGTCTGTGCATTCTGCCATGCAGAAGAGACTCGAGTGACGGTGGATGGCACGCCGGGCGGTTATGAGTCGGAGGCGCTCCGCCCACGGGCAGAAGAAGCGGTGAGCTTGAGTTCAGTGAAGCAGGAGTATTTGACTTGCGATGCCGCAAGGGAACCGGAGCGTTGCGCTATTCTGACCGCGATCTTTGCGCACGGAGCCGTCCAGCCTGGCGAATTCCCGGCTGATATGAAGACGTTTTTCTGAGGCCTTCATCGCGCTCGAACGAAGAGTGGGCGCATTTGCCCGAGTGGTGGATCGCTCTGACCGGATCGGCAACGCGACGTGCGGTTCGGATACCAAATAAACGGCTAAGCCAGTTGAGCCGTGGGTTTCGCGGACGAAACGCAAGAAATCGATGCCTTGGCCGAGGCGTGCCGTGGGGGCCTCTGCTGGATCGGTGTGAAAGAGCATGAGCTCGCGCGCCATCTGGCGGAAGTAGGCTCCCGGATAGGCTGAAAAGCTGACAAAACCGACGCCGTCGTCCTTCAACCGCGCCTGGATTGTGGCGAGTAGCCCATCGCGGACTGTCTCGGGCACCCAGGAGTAGACTCCGTGAGCGATCACATAGTCGAACTGGCCAAAGTCGCTGCCAAGCGCCGAGGCATCTTGGGCATGTAGCTCGATATTGCGAAGGCCCAGCTCGGCGATCAGTTCTCGGCCAGCAGCAATGGCACTCCCGGCGAGATCCACCCCGACGAACCTGCTCTCAGGCAACGCGATGGCCATGGGGATAAGGTTCGCGCCATCACCGCAAGCCAGTTCCAACACGTGGCACTGCTCGGGAGGCGCCGCCGCCAAACCAAGCAGTTGGGCAATGGCTCCCAGCCGTGTTGGGTGCGTTTGAGGGTAGGCGTGCCCGGGGTACGCCACCACGTCGTAGGCAGTGAGAGGCTCTCTGCCGCTGCCCTCAGCCATGCTCAGTTAGCTTTGTTCGCCTTGATATCCCACGCGAAGTTGACGCTCGGCCCGGTGCCGGTCTTGCTGTCCGGTTGGTAGTCGTAGTCGATCTTCGCAAAACTCAAGGTGATGCTTTCTGCGGGCTGCGAAGAAGAGTCGATAGCTTGGGTCACCGAGGTGACGAACACTTCCACGAGTTTGATTTTCAGGAACTCCAGGGGCTCGCCGTTGCTTCCGGGCTTACGAATCGTGAGCAGGGCGTCCGGGATATGCACCCCTGTTGCCGCGATTTTTGCCAGAGCTGCGCTCGCGAGATCCACGCGTTTGGTGATCCGCATCTCGTTGAAGCTCACTTTGCCAGCGCCGGCGCCACCGTTCAGCAAACTTGGCGTATTGCTCAAGCCCCAACTGAAGCTCTCAATAATAATCTCATCCTTGTGTCCTGAATCGGTCGATTCACCCTTGATGTTCCCAATCTTGAGGAAGGTATCCACGCGGTTGCTCGAAGGCGGGGTGCCGCCTCCACCTGAGCCGTCAGCAGCCGCGGGGCCTCGCGGGCCTTCCGGACCCTGTGCTCCTGCCGGACCAGATGCGCCAGCGGGCCCCGTTGATCCATCGCGCCCATCGCGCCCTACCGCGCCGTCGACGCCAGCGGGACCAGATGGCCCCATCAACCCCATGGAGCCCTGCGCGCCAACGGGGCCTTCCTTATTCCAACTGATGGCCTGCTCATTGCGCTCACAAGTATCGTTAGCTGATGTGAGCACGCGAAGGCGGCCTTGCTTGTCGTAACAGCCGTGGATCTCATTGCCACTATTGCCCAAGCTCACAGCGGCGAAGGCGCCGGCGCTGGCGAGAGTCGCCGCTCCAGCGACTCCAACGGCAACACGACGACCCCGGGGTGTTTTGATGAGAGTTGTAAAATTTGCCATGACATTGCCTTCCATCGCTGTGTGGTTGAGCCGCTGGTGAGCTTGCGCGCAGGATAATCACGTATAGGGCCGTTTTCCAAGGGCCGTCTTTTTCTGATCCAGCCAGCGCGCGCCGTAGTGCTCCCAAACTTGTCCGCGACCGCCATCTCAAAGTCGCACACCAGATAGTAAGCATGCTTACTATCTGCCACGGAACGAAAAGGGCCGCCAAGGAACGAAAAGGCCCCTTACCGATCAAACCGAAGGCTTACCCCCATCGCGTGGCGGCGTGAGGGAGTGGTTAGCCTGTGTTCCGCATCCCCTGGGCGATGCCATTCAGGGTGCCGCCGAGCGCTTGGTTGAGCAACTCAAGATCGGGGTGGTCTTCGGGCAGTTGACGCTTCAGCTTCAGGAGGTGTACCTGAAGCGCGCTCAGCGGATCGACGTAGGCGTTTCGGAGCTTGAGTGCTTCGGGCAGAAACTGATGGGCACCCAGCAGCTGCGATTGCTTGCGTATCGCTAAAATGGCGGTGACGGTTCGCTCGTACTCCGCTTCGAGCGCTTCATACAGGCCTTCGGTGTGCCACAGCTCCGTCACGTAGAGACGTGCCACTTCCAGCTCGGCCTTCGCGCAGACCATTTCAATTTTTGACAGCAAATCCTCGAAAAAAGGCCAAGCTTTGACCATGTGTTGCAGAAGCTCCAAGCCGCCGGACTCCGCCATCACTTCGCTCAGCGCGGTTCCCACGCCGAGCCACGCGGAGGGCATCAACCGGATCTGAGTCCAGCCAAAATTCCAGGGGATTGCTCGGATGCCGGCCATTGTCCCGGCGCCCTGAGGTCGATACGCGGGGCGCGAGCCGTAGTGCACATGGGCCAGCTCCTTTAAGGGAGTGGCATTCGAGAATAGTTCAAAGAGGGCAGGGTCGTCGTGAACGGTGGCTCGGAAAATATTCATGGAGGAGTCCGCCAACCTCTGCATGGTTGAGCGAAATTTCGTTTCCGTTTCTGCCTCAAGGTGGGCACCGCGAAAGTCGTCCAACATCGCGAACAATGTTCCCACGAACATCACTTCCAGGCTGCGCTCAGCGATGGAAGGTAAGTCGAATTTCTGTGAAATGACTTCACCCTGCTCAGTGATTTTGATGGCTCCACTCACCGTGTTCGGTGGGAGTGCGGTGAGCGCCCGGTAAACCGGCGAACCGCCACCGCGCCCCACGGTGCCGCCTTGCCCGTGAAAAATGGAAAGCTTCACATTGGCCGCGCGCGCCAACTGAGAAAGCTGCTCCTGAGCTTGATAAAGGAGCCACGCCGCGCCCAACACTCCGACGTCTTTCGCCGAGTCAGAATAACCAATCATGATCTCTTGGTGGTCGCCGCGAGCTTTCAACTGACGTCGATACACAGGATCTGCCAGCAGCTCCTCGAATACTTGGGGAGCGTTCTCGAGATCGCGACGGGTTTCGAACAGCGGAACCACGTCGAGCTTGGAGGTGGGCGTGTCCTCAGCCAGGTTCAAAAGGCTGGCCTCTCGGGCCAACAGCAAGACACGCAAGAGGTCCTCCGCCGAACGAGCCATCGAGATGATGTAGGTCGATGCCGCTCTCTCGCCAAACTGACTCTGCACGTCGCGCATGGCATAAAAAACGCCCATCGCCTTCTCAGCTTCGGGCCCGAGCGCAATATGCGGTGCCAATAGGGGGCGCCGGGAAATCAATTCTGCACGCAGCCCGGCAACCGAAAAATCTGGCATCGAAAGCGCTGCTGCGATCGCGTTGAGTGTTCGGGTGTGGACCTCCGCGTCATCGCGAAAATCGAGCCGATAGCCAAAGAATCCTAGGGCCTCCACCTGTGCGATCAACGGCTCAAGGAGCTGCTGTTGGCTGTGGCTCGCCTTGGCAGCCACTAACGCGCCGCGCACGATCCGAAGGTCTTCTAAGAACTCCTCGGCCGCTTGATACGCTCCGCTGGTCTCTTCAGGTTTCCCGCGATCGCGGCTGGCGATTTCGCTCCTGAGTGCTCCCAGCCGCTCGCACATCAGTGTCAGTTTGAGGCGAACCGGCTCATGCCGATCGCGGCGTTGGTTGGCCTCCCAAACTAGAGGAAGCTTGCCTTTATCGCGTTCGATGGATGACCGAAGCTCCGCGGTCTTAGCGCCGTGATGATCGGAGACACTCAGGCGCTCGATCAGGCCCGAGATCACACTCCGGTAGTGTCCGAGCACGGCGTAGGAGGAACGCCTCGCCGCCAGCACGCTGATTTCCGGGGTCACAAAGGGATTCCCGTCGCGATCGCCGCCAACCCAGCTGCCGAGCGGGAACTGTAGGTGGATCCCGGCCGGCTCAGCGTAAACGTCCTGGAATGCGCGCGCGAGGGTTGCGTTGGTAGCTTCGGTGGCCCCGAGCAGCCGCCCTTCCAGGTACCAAATCGCCGTTGCGACTTCGTCCATCACGCTCGGTCGATCGCGCCGGACTTCGTCGGTTAACCAGAGGAGCTCGACCTCCGCAAAGATAGACTCCTCCAGCTCACGCCGCTTGGCTGCGTGGGCCGTATTGCGAGCCAGAAGCGCATCCGCCAGCCGCGCATGCAGCACCAAGAGCGTGCGACGCTTAGACTCGGTCGGGTGTGCTGTCAGCACAGGACGCACCTCCACGCCGGTCAATACTTCCCGGGCCTTCGCCGCGGAATAGCCTCTGTCTTTGAGCCGCTTGAGCGCCCAGTGCAACGAGGCTGGCTGCGGGTTAGCGCCGGCGCCTTCTTCGTACTGTTCGCGACGCCGCACGCGATGGACCTGTTCGGCTACGTTGATTAGAAAAAATAGCAACGAAAAGGCTCGTGCCACTTTGGACGCGGCTAGCAGATCGAGGGTGCTGATCTCCTGCATGAGCGAGGCGAAATTAGCGTTGGTCTGGCGGCGCTGTTTGGCCAAAACGCGCAGGGCCTCCACCGCCTGGAAAATGGGCTCCCCTTCGATTCGACGAATGGTTTCGCCGAGCGTGGCCGTCAGCCAACGAACATCGTCTTTCAGGGGAGCATTTACGGAGGGTTGGTGCGTCGACATACAGGGCCTGCCTCATAACTCGGCCCGCCCTGCCTGGCATGCACAATTTAGGACCTTGAATACTTAGTGGCTAGCTGCGGGCAGCCCGTCCACCAGCTGCTCGAACCCCCAAAAGTTCGGTTCAGGGGTGAGCCGGATCGCGAAAGCGGCCTGCACTTGGTGCTGAACGGCGTGCGCGAAGCTCACGACATCGAGCGCCCGGGCGCCCGGGCGCGCAACAATCGCCAGGCAATGCTTACTCGATAGCCCAACCGTGCCGCTTCTTTGACCTTTCCTGAAGCCGGCATGCTCGATGAGCCAGGCTGCGGGCAGCTTGTGGTCGCCATTCGGCTGCAAGAAGCTTGGGATCGGTGTGTCGAGCTTTTTCTGGAGCGCCGCCAAAGTTCCCGAATCAACCAGAGGATTCAGAAAGAAAGAGCCGCAGCTCCGGGCATCCTGATCCGCAGGGTCGAGAACCATGGATTTGGCTCGACGCAATTTGAGCACAGCATTTCGGACGCATGTGAGGTTGGGGTCCACAATGTTTCGTGCTGTCAGGAAACGTTCGAGTTCCGCATAGCGAACGCTGGCTTTACGATGCGCGCTTAATCTAAACGTGACGCCCGTGACGAGGAACGACTCCGCTGCTGTGCTCTTGAAGAACGAATCACGGTACTTAAACTTGCAGGCTGTATTGGAAAACTCAAGCTGCTCGCCAGTTCGCCGATCGATCGCGCGAACCTGCGCGATAGTTTCGCTCACTTCTTGCCCGTACGCTCCGACATTCTGAATCGGCGTGGCTCCCACGAACCCTGGGATCCCGCTCAAGCACTCCAGACCTTGAAGGTCTCGCTGGACGGCCTCAGCCACGAGCACGTCCCAGGTAACGCCTGCACCCGCGGTGACCATCACGTCTGAACCCTGCGTCCAAAATTCGATGCCACGCAGGGCTGGCTGAAGCACGAGCCCCCTCACACCCGAATCGGCGATGACCAGATTGCTGCCGCCACCCAGCACATACAGGGACAGACCTTCGCGCTCCGCAAAACGGATCGCCTCGGAGACTTCCTCGTGCTCGGTCGCCCGAACGAAATGGCTCGCGGCACCCCCGACTTGGAGGGTGGTCATAGGCCCGAGGGGTACATCCAGTTGGAGCCGCACTTCCCCCAGTTCCTACCAGGTAGTCTGAGCGGGCCCAATTTTTGGGGTGACACCCCAAATTTCACGTCCATTTACGCTTGTTCTGCCCCACGGCGGGGTGGCGTCAGGGTGAAAACGTGGGGGTCTTGGGCCCGGCTAGTTTGCCTGCGGGCTTTTGGGCATGATACGCGGCAAGCATTGTTCAACTGTTCAGGCTCTGGAATCGGCAATCCTTGATTGGGCGGGGCCACCTTTTGAGCCAAAAGCAAAAACTTACGTTGCCCGAGCGGCACGTCCACAGAGAGAAAAACCCATCATGACTTTTACCGAAGCTGCGGCGAAAGTACTGCGCCTCGTCGGAAAACCCCTTCATTATAAGGAGATCACGGATGTCGCCATCGAGAAGAACTTCCTCAGTCACGTGGGCAAAAGCCCTGAGGTGACGATGGGGGCTCGGCTCGCGGCGCTCGTGAAGAAGGGGGAAAAAGATAACCCGCTGGTTCGCATCAAGCCCGGCGTGTTTGCCCTGCGAGACTGGGACCAAGCTACGATTGATAAGGGCCTGGCCGACCGCACCCCCGCCATCAATATGATCGGGGAGGGTGCCGAAAGCGCTGAGGGCTCCCTCGAAAACGGGCATGTCGCCGCAAAAGGCTCATCCGCCAGCTCGGTTTCCTTGGTTCCGGATGATCTTCCGGGTCCCGATGAAGAGGAGATGAAGCGGGCGAAGTTTGCCGCCGGAGGCCAGCAGCTCTTCTCGACTGAAGCAGACGACGAGGAACCGATTCTCGGTGGTCCCGATGAGGCAGCTCCAAGCGAGGAGGGCGACGAGGATGGACGTCGTCGTCGTCGGAACCGTCGCCGCCGCCGAGGCGAAGACGATCGATCCGGGTTGCCGTCGTACACTGTTTCGGACGCGCCAGCTGATGTGTTGTTAGCTGCAGGAGCTGAAGGCCAAGCGTCGGGTGTTGGAGAATCTATCCGAGCCGATGCTGGCGAGCACTCGCCAGACCCGACGCGCGAACGTGGCGGCAACGCACGCCGTGGGCGAGATGATTCGCGCCGTGGACGAGATGATTCGCGTCGAGATGAGCCGCGTCGAGATGAGCCGCGTCGAGATGAGCCGCGTCGAGATGAGCCGCGTCGAGATGAGCCGCGTCGAGACGAATCGCGTCGAGATGATTCGCGTCGAGATGAAAGCGTTCCGCCGGGTGAAGAGGCTGTTGGTGTCGCGTTATGTGACGTGCTGGAGCAATTGTTGCAGAGCCGGGGACGAGGCATGGTCGCTACGCGGAGTCTCGCTGAAGCCGCGGTGCGTAAAGGGCGCATTGCCGAGGGCCCCAGCGCCGAAGCCGTGGTTACCGTAGCGATACGGGCTGATAATTGCCGTCGCCAACGTGAAGGCCAGCGGCCGAGGTTCTTGTTGAACGCCGGTCGTGTCGGAGTGTCAGAGGCTCAAGACGGTGAACTCGGGCGCATGGAGCGCGACTTGTATGCGCTGGCGAGTCGCTACCGGGAGGTCTCGCGCAGGGTTCTGTTGCGGCAGCTGGGTGCGATGCCACCGCGGGCTTTGGCGGAATTGGTTCAGCTAGCGCTCGAGCACGCCCAAGTACGAGGCCTCAAGCCCGTGCGGCGCCTTGGGGCTCCCCCCACCGAGCTCCACCTAGCAGGCAGGCTGCTCAGTGAAACCGGTGAGGTGAGTGTTGCGGTCGTCGTGCGGCGCGACGGGCGAGAGGTGGGCCGAGAGCGCGTTTCGGAACTGCGCGGGACACTTCATCACTACGGACCGGCTCAAGTCGGAATGATCGTGACGCTCGGTCAAATCTTGAGTGGTGCGCGTGAAGAAGCCGCGGCACCCGGAGCGGCAGCGATCCATCTGCTCGATGGGATCGGTTTGGCACGCTTGCTCGAGCAGGCAGACGTGGGCGTTCAGCGATTGAAGCTGGAGGTCTCGGCTCCGGATTACGATTTCTTCGAATCGCTCCGCGGAAACTGAGTTGTCGAGGGTGGCGTCATTCTTGTGGGCAGGTCGCGCGTTAGCGCTGCTGCCCACGGCTCTATTTTTAGCGAGCTGCAGGTCGGCGCCGCCTTCCCAATTCCCGACAGCCCAGGCGGCACTGGATCGCCTGCAGCAGACGTATGCGTGCAGCCGTGGAGTGACTGGAGAGGCCGAGGTCGACTACTTCGGAGACGAAGGCCGGTTCCGTGGAGTGAGCCTTATTTATACAGCGGCGCTCCCCGATCAACTCCGCTTGGAGGTTGTCAGCAACTTTGGGCTCGCGCTCTCAACGCTGACGGCTGATGGCACGGATTTCGCTTATTTCGATCTTCAGTCCCGCACTTTCCTGAAAGGGCCCGCTTCAGAGTGCAATATGGCCCGGCTGACCCAGGTGCCGGTGCCACCGTTGGTATTGGTCCAGTTGTTGCGCGGCGAGGCGCCGGTCTTAGTGCACGAGGCCAACCAGGCGACGATAGCTTGGAATGGCAATTACGAAATTAAGCTAAAGAGTAAACACCAGGCCGAAGAAGTGATCGTCCTTGAGCCCTACGCGAGCGACTTTGACAAGCCCTTCAGTCAACAACGTTTACGCGTGCTTGAGGTGCGTGTGGCACAGGCGGGTGTCCCGCTCTATACTGCACAGCTTGCCGATCATGCACCCCGTGCGCTGTTCTCAGCCTCGCATGACAGCGACGATTTCGCTCCGGACGTGCCGCCGTCGGGCCCTGCGTGCAGTGCCGACGTTCCGGGTCGCATTCGCCTCGAGGTGCCCTACTTAGGGCGCGATATCGTGATCCGCGTGAAGGAGGTGAAGCAAAATCCACGGCTTTTGCCCGGTGGCTTTCGGCAAAACGTGCCTTCCGGAGTGAAGGTGGGGCGGGCCGAGTGTCGTTAAGCTTGAGCTAAGGACGGAGTTCTCGGACGATTTCGCCCGGCACGTCCGTGATAATGCAGTCGACCCCGAGGTCTGCTAGCCGCCGCGCTTCAGCGGCTTCGTTCACTGTCCAGGTGTTGATCTTGCCTCCCCGCAGCTTCACGCGCTGGATGAGGCTAGGAGTGACCATCGCATGCTCTGGATGGAGCGCGCGGGCGCCGACCCAGGGCCAAGCAGGAGCACGCCGCAACCAGACCTGCTTCTTGTGCACGAGCCACCCCACCTCCAGCTCCGGCAACGCCCGCGCTAGCGAAAAAACGATGCGCGGATCAAAGCTTGAGAGAAAGGTGAAGTTTTGGGCGTTGGGGATCTCACGCAACAAGCTAACCACATTAGCAATGAGCTTGCGTTTGCGTTTGAGGTTGTGTTTGAGTTCAATATTCACGAAAGCGTTGTGGCTCTGCGCTAGCTCGAGTGCTTCACGCAGCGTGGGAATGTGGGCTCCGCCTCCGAGGTCAAGCTGCTTCAACTCCGCATAAGTATGGTTTTCCGCGCGTAACGCGCGAGAACTCGCGGCCACTCGCCGCGTGCTCGGGTCGTGAAGGACGATCACTTCTTCGTCCAGACTCAGCCGGACATCGAGTTCGAAGCCGTCGGCCCCCAGCTCCAACCCGCGCTGAAAGGCTGGAAGCGTGTTTTCTGGGGCTTCTCGCCGGGCCCCGCGATGGGCCAAGATCATGGGGCTAGGCGGGCTCACACGCAGCTGCCAAGCTCCTGCGCTACCGTGAGCGCAATGGTGCGCGCCCGAGCCACGTCGCTGGCGGCGAGCGACACGCCACCCACGAACGGGTGACCGCCTCCGCCATAGCGCGCGCAGATCGCACTGATGTCGGCTTTGCGAGGTTGCCCCGACCAAGGATTGTATCCGACCGAGATCTTGGCCGCGCTGTCGATTACACCCACGACGACCGAGTATGTCGATTGCGGGAACAGTGCGTAGGTCACGAACTTTCCAAGACTCTGAAGCGATTGGCCGGTGAGATCGGCGAGCACCACACCGTCTTTTAACTGGCTCTTGGTACGGATCAGGTCAATAAATTCAGTATGTTTTTGGCCGAGAGGTACATAGGCCTGCTCGATGCGGGAGGATGTTGCCACCTCCGATAATTCTTTCGTCAACAACTCAGGGATCGTCGTCGCTAGAAACAGATCATTCCCGTGATGCTCCACAACGGTAGCCAAGCGCATGACGGGCTCCTCTCGGCTGATGGCTTCTTCGGCAGAGGTGAAACGCGCAGCATCGATTTTGTCAGCCCAGCGGACGAGTTCTTGGAGTGCGGGGGTCTCCACACCAAAAGTTTTTGCCGAAATGTCTGACACCAGACGGGTACACGAAGAATACGTCGGGTCGAAAAAGAAACGGCCACTTGGCTGACGTTGGTCGAAATGTCCGCGCTCTTCAGGCGTACCAAACGCTGTCGGATGGTGATCGAAGAACCATCCGAGGGCGCTGCTCGCCGCATAGCGGTAGTCGAGGATCGCGTTCTCGTCGCCGTCCAGGATCCCGTCGCTTGCCTGGGTCTGGTCGGGCCCGTAACCGCAGGCGCGGTACACGAAGCTGGTCGGCTCCTTGCGGGTTTCCTGGATGAGACGGGTAAAGAGGGCTGCGCTCGCCAGGCCGTCGAAACAATGGCCATGGGTCGCGACGACGAATCGCATGGCTTGTGTTAGCACGAGGATGTAATTTGGCAGAAGTTCCGGATGCTATCGCGTGCGCTTTTGATGGGGATGCTCTTGGGTGTGTCCGGATTCGGGTGCGGAAGTGGCTCGAAAACCCCCGTTTCGGCAGGAGAGTTTCGCGAAGCGGATCGGGGGGCGCGCGCGTATCCTTCCTCGTCGCTCAACGGAAGTGAGGTCGAATCGACTGCTCCGTCCAAAATCCTGGGTAGCAGCATTGAGCCCATCGGGCGTTTGTTGGATCCGGGGGAGCGGCTCGAGAGCCTTACTTTGAAGGCACTGGCCGCCAAGTCCGCAGAGGAAGTTCCGGGTGGGTCGCTCCAATCCCAACTCGGGAAGAAGTTGGCAGCGGTGTTCGGGCAAGACGCAGCAGTGCTCCGGGTTTTCCAGACTTCGCTTGGGCCGAACGAGCTTGCTACCGCCGTGGTCCGCATGGAGCCTGATCACTGCTACGGCATTGCCGCGGCGGAGGAGGGTGAAGAGGGGCTCAGGGTGCACGTCGTGGCGGGGCCTCCCTGGCCGCCCACCGTCATCGCGCAGAGCAGTCTTCTCATTGGTGCGGGTTCGATCGAAGGCGAGGCTGGCTGCCTCAGGAGCCCAGATTCGACGGGTTTTTCGGCGTATTTGGTGATTGAAGGCATCCGAGGCAAACGGACTATTATGGTTGGCCTGTTCGAAGCCCACAACTGACGCAGCTGCCGGCCGATCTGCGCAGAGTGCTAGTTCCCCCCGAAGAGAAACTGACCGGTCGTCAACTTCCTGTTCGCATCCTGGATCTCCCGGTTCCTCCGGAGGCGCTGTACGTTCGCGGCGAACTCCCGCGTGGGCCAGCGGTTGCGGTTGTAGGCACTCGCTCTTGCTCCCGGGAGTCGCGGGATTTCGCGCGCGCTCTCGCACACGACTTATCGCTCGCAGGAGTGACAGTTCTTTCGGGCGGTGCCGAGGGAATCGACACAGCGGCACATCGCGGAGCCTTGGACGCGCACGGTCGAACCGTCGTGGTCGCTCCAAGCGGTTTTTCGCGCCCGTTTCCAGCCGAGAACGCAGCTCTATTTCAACAGATTGTGCTGAGCGGCGGCGTGCATGTTTCGTTGGTGTCGAGCGAGGTTCCCGCCAATCGTGGCTCGTTTTTCGCCCGGAATGCGTTGCTGGTCGCGCTTTCGCACGCCGTGATTGTGGTCGAGGCGGGGTATCGAAGCGGCGCGAGGAATGCTGCGGCGCAAGCGCGGCGCCTGGGGCGATTGCTATTGGTCGTGCCGCAAGCACCCTGGAATTGGCGAGGGCTGGGCTGCATTGAAGAATTGAAGCAGGGGGCGCGGCCGATCAAAGACGCCCGGGATGTCCTACGAATCCTGCGAACTGAGCGCCTTCACCCGCTGCCATTCGGTTCGCGCCCGGAAGACGACGCTGTCGACTCCCAGCCACAGATCACGCTCGTCTCCAACATTGACGGAGAGGTACCTGTCGCAGACTCGCAACGTGTGCTTGCAGCCGTGCGGGAACAGGGTTCGGCTCTTGACCACCTCTGTGCGGCCACCGGGCTTGCTGTGGCCGACGTTCAGCGAATTCTCCTCTCCTTAAGACTCCGAGGGGCCCTGGTTGGGGATGGTCGGGGTGGGCTTTGCTTGCCAAGTAGCTGAATTTAAAGGAGTTTGCGACTGAAGGCCTTGACCCCGCGTCCGGTGTGGTCATCCTGAGGCCCGCTTTCCACCCTTTCGTATCTCGAGGCTGCTCACTTCATGGCAAAGACGCTCGTCGTCGTAGAATCTCCGGCCAAAGCCAAAACCATCAAAAAGTATCTCGGTGCTGGGTACGAAGTGATGGCAAGCAAAGGTCACGTTAAGGATCTCCCCAAGAAGCTTGGCATCGATGTGGAGGATGGCTTCAAGGAGACCTACGAGGTTATCGAAGCCAAAGCCAAGGTCTTGGAGGAGCTGAAGACAGAGGCTCGGAAATCCGACGCGTTACTTCTAGCAACAGACCCTGATCGCGAAGGAGAAGCGATTGCTTGGCACATTATGGAGGAGCTCAAGCGTCCCAAGCTCCCCGTGAAGCGTGTTGAGTTTCACGAGATCACGAAGAAGGGTGTGCAGGCCGGCCTCGCGAACCCAAGAGAGCTCGATCAGCATTTATACGGCGCGCAGCGAGCCCGCAGGGTGCTGGATCGAATCGTCGGCTACGACGTTTCTGCCCTGGTTTGGAGCAAGCTCGCGTTTGGCCTGAGCGCAGGTCGGGTGCAATCGGTAGCTTTACGTTTGATTGTCGAACGCGAGCGTGAGATCGAAAATTTTGTACCCGAGGAATATTGGAATCTCGGCGCCAACTTAAAGGGCAAGACAACCGTGCCCGTCTTCGCGCGGCTCACCAAGGCTGACGGCGAAAAGCTCGAAGTCAAAAACGGCGAACAAGCTAACGGCATCGTAGGGGCGCTCAAAAACGCCAAATACAAGGTCGTTAAAGTCACCAAGCGCCAACAGCGGCGTAATGCGCCAGCTCCCTACACCACGAGCAAGCTCCAGCAAGATGCCACGAGCTATCTGCGCTTCACGACCAAGCGCACGATGAACATCGCTCAAAAGCTCTACGAAGGTGTCGACCTCAAGGATGATGGCGGCCAGGTGGGCCTCATCACCTACATGCGTACTGACTCGGTGCGCGTCGGTGCGGATGCCGTCGAAGAGGCGCGCGAATTGATTTTAACCCAGCACGGCAAGGACTTTCTCCCCGAGAAGCCCAACGTTTTCAAGCTGAAGCAGGGGGCTCAAGATGCCCATGAAGCGATTCGGCCCACCTCGATGGTGTTCATCCCCGAGAAGATCCGAAAGCACCTGACAGACGAGCAATTCAAGCTCTATAAGTTGATCTGGGATCGCTTTGTGGCGTCTCAGATGAGCCACGCACTCTACGATCAAACGGGTGTGGATATTGAGGCCGAGCCGACAGCGCGCGCTCCGCACCGTGTGTATGGGTTGCGGGTTGGTGGGAAGGTATTGAAGTTTGCGGGTTGGCTCGATCAGTACAACAAAGTCAGCGACGGGCAGAAAGAGTACGCGGGCGAAGGGGAAGAAGAAGGCAACGGCGCGGCAGCTCCTGTGGGCGTTGCGGCGGCTCGCGGCGATGAAGACACCGAGGGTCTGTTGCCGGAGTTCAAAGAAGGTGAAGTGCTGTCGTTGGTGGAGCCGCCGGGCGTGAGTTCGGAGCAGAAATTCACTCAGCCGCCGCCAAGGTTCAACGAAGGATCGTTGGTGCGAGAGCTGGAACGGCGCGGCATCGGCCGGCCGAGTACTTACGCGGATATCATCGCGAAGGTTCAAGCACGCGACTACGTGGAGCGACTGGAGGGCGGTCAGATGAAGGCCAGCGGGCTCGGGAAGATCGTGACCGACGGGCTGATGAGCACCTCGCTTGATTTCATGGACCCGGATTTCACCGCCAACCTTGAAAAGGAGCTGGACGAAGTCGCCGCCGGTCGTCTCGATCGCGTGGAGCTGCTGCAGAAGTTTTACGGGCGTTTCAAGGAACGCCTGAATATCGCCAAGAAGGGCGAGCGTTGGGCGCCAGAGCCGCAGCCCACCGAGCATACTTGCGAAGACTGTGGCGCCATGATGCTCAAACGTTGGAGTAGAAATGGCTGGTTCTTGGGATGCGAGAATTACCCCAAGTGTAAATTCACCCAGGATGTTTCTGCAGAAGGCGTGCCGCTCAAGCCCGAGCTCACGGATTACAAGTGCGACGTGTGTGCGCGTCCCATGATCATCAAAACGGGGCGTTTTGGGCAGTTTTTGTCGTGCAGCGGTTACCCTGAATGCAAGACAACTCGGCCCGTGCCGCTCGGAGTTCCTTGCCCTAAGTGCGGCGGCGACATCGTGGAAGTTCGGTCTAAGAAGAAGGGCAGCCGTTCGTTCTACGGCTGCGCGACCTATCCCAAGTGCGATTTCCGGAGTTGGGCGAAACCCATCCTGGAGCCCTGCCCCCTGTGCGCGCATCCGTTTCTCGTTTACGGAGGCGGCAAGAAGACCCCGAAGATCGTGTGTCCGCGTGGCAAGGAGTGCGGTTACTCGCGCGATGTGGATGACGCCGAGGGCCTGGCAGTCGTGGCTGCTGGCGGAGCTGACCTCGACGACGCGTTGGCGGTTGGCGCCTGATCCGATGCCGGCTCAGGTCACCATCCTTGGGGCAGGCCTAGCGGGGTGTGAAGCTGCGCTTCAATTGGCGGCGCAGGGGATCAGCGTGCGCCTGTTTGAGCAGAAGCCTATCGAGCGCACGCCCGCCCAGGTGAGTGATCAATTTTGTGAGTTGGTGTGTTCGAATTCGCTTCGGGGGGCCGCGCTTTCCAACGCTGTGGGGCTGCTTAAAGAGGAAATGAGGCGGCTCGGGTCGTTCATTATTCGCGCCGCGGATGCCACGCGGGTGCCTGCAGGTGGCGCACTCGCCGTGGATCGGGAGCGCTTCAGCGAGCTCGTATCGACGTGGGTGCGCAACCATCCTAAGATTGAGGTGGTTGCCGAAGTGGTCGAGCGCTTGCCAGAAGCGCGCCCGTTGATCGTGGCGACAGGGCCACTCACGGGAGAAAGCCTAGCAGGCGATATCGCTACGCGCGTCGGAGAAACGGCGCTGGCCTACTACGATGCGATCTCGCCGATCGTGAGTGCCGAGTCGATCAATTGGGACAAGGTGTTTGTGGCTTCGCGCTGGGGCAAGGGCGAAACTCCCGAAGAGCAAGCGGCGTACGTGAATTGTCCGCTCACGCGTGAGGAGTACGAGGCCTTTGTCGAGAATGTGATCGGCGCGCGCAAAGTGGAGCCCCAGGGTTTTGAGGATGTGCGCTATTTTGAGGGCTGCTTGCCGATTGAGGTGATGGCCTCGCGCGGAGTCAAGACACTTGCGTTTGGTCCCATGAAGCCTGTAGGGCTCACCGATCCGAAGACGGGCCGCTGGCCCTATGCCGTGATCCAGCTGCGCAAAGAAGATGAAGCGGGCACTGCCTTTAACCTGGTGGGGTTTCAGACCAAAATGGCCTTCGGCGAGCAAGCTCGCGTTTTTCGCACAGTACCGGGACTTGAGGAGGCAGAATTTTATCGGTTCGGTGCGATCCATCGCAATACGTTCATCAACGCACCACGTGTGCTCGATGGAACACTCCAACTGAAGACGGAGCCAGGGCTCTATTTCGCCGGTCAAATCACCGGCACTGAAGGCTACGTGGAAAGTGCGGCCGGTGGTTGGCTCGCGGCTTTCTGTGTGAGCCAGAGGTTGGCCGGTATAGAGCCGATTTTGCCTCCGGATACTACCGCGCATGGCGGACTCTTGAGCCATCTTCGGCGCCCGAGCAGTGATTTTCAGCCTTCGAATATCACGTTTGCCCAGATTGCTCCGTGGACTGATTCACGCCTGAAGAAGCGCCCTCGTTACGAAGCTATTGCCGAGCGGGCGTTGGCCGATCTTGAACGTTGGCAGGGGAACGCTCACAAAAGCTCAGCAATGATACCGTCGGCGAAGAGCCAAGACGACGTCGGGATTCTTAGCCACTCGCCTTCTTGAATCAGTTGGCCGCGTGCTTTCAATTTCTTGAGCGCGCGCGCGCGGGCGGGCGTCACGGGGTCAACACCGAGTTCGTGCGCTTCACGTTCAAGGCGGATCCCGCGTTGCAATCTCAGACCGAGCAAAATCCTCTCGGACAATGCCGTCTTAGGGTCGATCGTTTCGATAGCACCGAGCAGCGTCGGGTCCGGGTTGGGGCCGCTTGCGCGCCACGCCAAGTAGCGTTCAGGATTCTGACAATTGCGGTAACGCGAACGTTGGCCGTTGTCTTGGAGCGTTCCCCAGGCCCCGCAACCTAGCCCCAAGTAGTCGCGGCCGAGCCAGTAGCCTTGATTATGGACGGATTCGAAGTCGGGTTTAGAAAAATTGCTGATCTCGTAGTGGCCGAGCCCCTTTTGCTCGAGCGTCTCGTGGACGCTGCAAAAACTGTCCGCAACGGCTGAATCCGGAAGTAGCGGTAACTGCCCGGTGCGTGCAAGCGCGCCGAACCGGGTGCCTTCTTCGATGGTGAGCGCATAGGCGCTCATGTGGTGAACGCCTAGACTGGCAATCACGCTGGCTTCACTGGCCGCTTCTGCCGCTGTCTGACCTGCCACGCCATAGATGAGATCAGCGGAGACACTGCGAGCGCCCGAGGCTAGCGCAACTTCGACAGCTGTTAAGCCCTGATCTCGATCGTGGAGTCTGCCAAGAAACTGCAAGCGCCGCGCGTCAAGCCCTTGGATGCCGATACTGAAACGGTTGACCCCGACGTCCAAAAGATGACGGGCCTTGTCAGAATCAAAGCTAGATGGATTGCACTCAGCCGTGATTTCGAGGCTTGAGCGCGTATGGGGAAACGCATCCAGAATGGCCACGAGTACGCGCCCGAGCTGATTGGGATCCCAGAGCGAAGGTGTTCCACCCCCGAAAAACACAGAGTGGATTCGGCGCGAACGGAGTTCCGCGCTTCTGAATCCCAGCTCAGCAATCACCGCATCCGCGTACGCATGGTGGGGGATGGTGTCGCGTTCGCCAACGACGCTGAGGAAGTCGCAGTACGGGCACTTAGCTAGGCACCAGGGGAAATGGACATAAACCCCCAAGGAATCTCCCGCGAAGATTTGATCGTGGCGAGCGTCTGTTTCGCCGGGGGAGGCCGTAGAGTCCAACACCAGGGGCCTATAGCAGAGGGCTAGACCCTTTGCCGAACCTCCGACTCGGTGTTACGTTCCTGGTTGGTAGAAGTGCTACCAGGAGTTTCCTTGCTTACTGTCGAAGAGCTCGTTCAAAAGGTAGGAAAATACCATCCCCGCGCGGATATGGATCTGATCCGCAAGGCCTACGCCTTTTCGGAACGCTCACATCGCACGCAACTACGGAAAAGCGGCGACCCGTACTTCATTCATCCAGTCCACGTAGCCTCGATCATCGCGGACCTGCGCTTGGACGCAGCCAGCATCTGTGCAGGCCTGTTGCATGATGTGATTGAAGATACCGAGACTTCGGCCGAGGCGTTAGCCAAAGACTTCGGGGGCGAAGTGTCAGAAATCGTGGATGGCGTGACCAAGCTGGGTCGCATCAACTTCCGCAATCGCGAAGATCGCCAGGCCGAAAGCTTTCGGAAGATGGTGCTCGCCATGGCGCGCGATATCCGCGTGCTCTTGATCAAGCTCTGCGATCGCTTGGACAACATGCGCACGCTCGATCACATGAAGCCGGACGCGCAGGAACGTATCGCGCGTGAAACGCTCGACATCTACGCACCGCTCGCCAATCGACTCGGGATTCAGTGGGTGAAATCCGAGCTCGAAGACTTGGCTTTCCGTTACCTGTATCCGGATGAATACAAGGACGTTACCAAGCGTCTCGGAAAATCACAGAAAGAGCGAACTCGTTATATCGATACCGTGAGTAAGACGCTCGTTTCGCGGCTGGCCGAGCAGGGATTCTCTGCAGATATCTCGGGTCGAGCGAAGCATCTGTTTTCGATTTACCGAAAAATGCGGCTGCATCAGTGCGAATTTGAGCAGATCTACGATCTGATCGCGTTCCGAATCTGCGTGGAGAGTGTTGCAGATTGTTACGCAACGCTCGGCGTCGTGCATTCCAAATGGATGCCGATCCCCGGCCGCTTTAAAGACTATATTGCTCTACCCAAACCCAATCGGTACCAATCCTTGCACACCACGGTGGTGGGGCCATCAGGCCAACGGCTAGAGATCCAAATTCGAACCCACGATATGCATCGCGTCGCTGAGCACGGTGTGGCGGCACATTGGCAATACAAAGAACGCCTTTCGGGCGGCGTGCATCCAGATGATGCGCTGCATTTTAGCTGGTTGCGTGAGCTCGCGGACTTTCAGAACAACTTCAAGGACCCGGCTGAGTTCTTGGAGACGGTCAAGATTGATTTGTTTCCGGATGAGGTTTACGTGTTCACGCCGAAGGGTGATGTCCACGTGCTGCCACGGGGTGCAACGCCTCTGGATTTCGCCTATGCGGTCCACTCAGAAGTGGGGCACCATTGTTCTGGGGCGCGCGCGAACGGACAAATTCTTTCACTTCGCAACAAGCTCAAGAATGGCGACGTGATCGAGGTGATGACCTCCGCGAATCAGCATCCGAGCAAGGATTGGCTGGATTTTTGCGTTACGAGTCGCGCGCGGGCCCGTATCCGCGCTTATCTGCGTGGGGATGATCGCAAGAAGTCCATTAACCTCGGCCGCGAACTGTTGGAGTCGGAGATGCGGACCGCGGGGATGAGCTTCTCCAAGTTGCAGAAAACGGAATCTAAGGTTGCGCGCCTGCTTTCCCACCACCACTTCGGCTCACTCGACGAGCTGTTGCTCGCTCTGGGGCACGGACGCTTGGAGGCAGAGGCGTTGGTGGCGACGTTGCGGAGTGATCAAGGCACGGGCGTGACCCAGCCGCCACCTGACTTGAAGACGGGGGCTATTGAGAATTTGGTGCGGAAGGTCACCCGCCGTGAAATGGGGGCAATTCGGGTTGCCGGGCTGGAAGATCTCCTGGTGCGCTATGGCAAATGTTGTACTCCATTGCCGGGAGATCCGATTGTTGGATTCATCACGCGCGGCCGCGGCGTTACTGTGCATCGGCGCGAGTGTATCAAGGCCTTCGATACCGATCCGACGCGGCGCATCGAGGTGCAGTGGGACACGCGGGCGAAGGTGAATCACCCCGTGCAGTTGACGGTGATCACCACCAACAAGCCTGGGATCTTAGCCACGGTGAGCCAGACCTTCAGTTCGCAACGCATCAACATCAGCGAGGCCAATTGTCGCTCGGAGGATCCCGGTCGAGCCCGCAATGTGTTCACCTTTCAGGTTCAGGATCTTTCTGAGCTGAAGGCCATCATGCGCGCACTCTCGAAGATCCAGGGAGTCGTTGAGGTTTCGAGGGTATAAAGTTTGGGCTTTAACGCCTGATCTGACCGTGGCATCAGTGTGGGTCATGCAGGGTAGGATTCGGTCCGTTATTCGAGCCTTGATCTTGGGCGGCCTTGCCGCCGCTTCTGGCTGCACCGAAGCGCGCGTGCACGCAAAGCCCGCGGCATCGCCAAAAATCCTCGCCGAGCGGCCTGCGCGAGATCTCAAGCCTGAGATGGCGCCGGTAGTGCGTTTGCCTGAGGCTGAGGCCGCGCATCTGCTGCGACGGCTAACGTTTGGTGCCAGGCCGGGCGAGGTGGCGGGTTTGTCTAAGAGCGGCCTGAATGCCTGGCTAGAAGCGCAGCTTTACCCCGAACGCATGGAAGACACACGTGGCAAGCTCGCACTCGAACCGTTCCTAGATGCGTTGGCTCCTCCCAAGGAGCTTCTAGGAAAATTTCTGAAGGCCGAAATGATGGGCAATGCGGCCGAAGGTGAGGCGCCCAAGGACGAGAAGGGGATCAACAAGCTGACTGATTTCGGCCGGCTGCTTTCGTTCGCACAGATGAGTCAGATTGTTCGGCAGGCGGAGAGCGAACGGCAGTTGTTCGAAGTCATGGTCGACTTTTGGACGAACCACTTCAATGTCTTTGCGCGCAAAGGTTTGGTCAAGCTGTTTGTGGCCGACTACGTCGAGCGTGCCATTCGACCGAATGCGCTGGGTAAGTTCTCGGATCTGCTACTGGCGACGGCGCAGCACCCTGCCATGCTGATCTATTTGGATAACGCCCAAAGTAGCGTGGAGGGGAGCGCAAAGCGGGGGAAAAATAAGATCAAACGCGGAGGGATCACCGAAAACTACGCGCGCGAATTGTTAGAGCTCCACACGCTCGGTGTGGACGCTGGGTACACTCAAAAGGATGTGATCGAGGTCGCGCGCATTCTGACAGGTTGGAGCATCGAACGTGCCGGGGCTGCGGGGCCGGGCTTCAAGTTCAAGTCAAACGCCCATGATCGCGGCGAGAAGCTGGTTCTGGGTCAAGTCTATTCTGCAGGCCGAGGTGTCGAGGAAGGTCAGGAGTTAATCCAGCGGCTTGCCAACGATCCGCGCACAGCCAGACATCTGGCGCGGAAGCTGTGTGCACGCTTGGTGGCGGATGCGCCGCCGGAAAGCTGTATCCAGGCTGGGTCGCAGGCTTTTCTGGAAAGTGGTGGAGAGATCAGGAAGCTGCTGCGAGCGATCGTGGGTTCCCGAGAGTTCTCGGTTGAGAACCACCGGTTGGGGGCGATGAAGTCGCCGTTGGAGTTTATGGTGAGCGCGATTCGCGTGCTGAACGGGAAGATCGAGGGCGATGCGCGGCGTTTGGCAAGAATGGCCGAGCAGCTAGGAGAGCCGTTGTTGATGCAAGCAGTACCGACCGGATACCCAGAAGCCGCCAAACAATGGGCCAGCGCCACCGGAGCACTCAGCCGGATGAATTACTCGATTCAGTTAGCTTCGGGCCGAGTTCCCGGTGTTAACGTGGATTTAGAGCGGCTGTTTCCGAATGCGGAACCTGAGGCCCTCGTCAACGAAGTAAACAGGGTGGTTTTGTCTGGAGCGGCCGCCCCTGCCACCTTGGAGGCAATAGCGGAACAGGCCAAGCAGACACCGAAGGAAGGCGAACGTCGCCAATTGGCGGTGGCTTTGGCCTTGGGTAGCCCGGATTTTCAACGTCAATAGAGTGGAGCTCAGGCTAAGGATGACTTCTCGACGCGCATTGGTGAGTTTCGGTATCGGCGCTGGATTCTCAACGCTTGTGGGAAACGGGTGGGCGAACACGAGCACGCCTCTGCTCGCTGCGCGAGCCAACAGACCCGCGAAAAAACAGCTGGTCTGCATTTTTATGCGAGGAGGCGTGGATGCGTTGAACGTGGTCGTGCCGCACGGCGCCGACGACTACTACAAAGAGCGTCGCGAGATCGCCGTGCCTGCTCCGGGCAAAGCAGCGAATTCCGCCATCCGTTTGGATGCCATGTATGGTCTTAATCCTGGGCTTTCATCGCTTTTGTCGCTGTATCGAACTGGGCAGCTCGGGTTCGTGCATGCCGTGGGTTCACCCAATCTGACGCGCTCCCACTTTGATGCCCAAGATCTGATGGAGAGTGGGACTCCGCTCGATGCCTTCACACGTGATGGTTGGCTGAATCGCTGCGTGGCGAGCCTGCCGACAGATGCGGCAACAAGTCCGTTTCGTGCGGTTGCGGTAGGGCGCAGTTTGCCGAGGGCCCTCTACGGGAGCCAAGCGACGCTGGCCATTGACGATGTCGAGAGCTTTGGTTTGCGTGCCCCGGGTGGTGTGCGAGAACGCTTGCAAGCTGGCTTTCGAAGCATGTATAGCGCGGGTGGGGATGAGGCCGCGAGCGCTGGCTTAGCGGCGATGACGACCGTAGACCTCGTGCGCGAGAAGACGGCGGGAAAGTATGTGCCCGAGAACGGCGCCGAATATCCGAAGCCCGGGCGTCGGCTCATGAATGTGGCGCGCTTGCTGAAAGCAGATCTGGGCGTCGAGGTAGCCTGGGTGGATGCCGGCGGCTGGGATACGCACGCCAATCAAGGCGCCGGCGTGGGCCAGCTTGCGGGTCGCCTGAAGGATCTGGGCGATTCGTTGGCCGCGTTTCACAAGGACATGGGCAAACGCATGCGTGATGTGGTCGTCGTCACGCTGAGCGAATTTGGTCGCACGGTGCGACAGAATGGAACCGGCGGGACCGATCACGGTCATGGCGGAATCATGTTGCTCATGGGTGGGAAGTTGCAGGGAGGCCAGGTATTCGGGGATTGGCCCGGTTTGGCGATGGACCAACGCCATGAGGGGCGCGATCTCGCCGTCACCACCGACTATCGAGCGGTCCTCGCCGAAGTTTTGACGCGCCACCTTGGGCTTCCTGATCTGACACTCGTATTCCCAGGGTTGCCATCGAACAGCGCCCTCAAGCGGAAGCTCTTCGCGTAGAGGGGGAGACAGGCGGAGTTCGCTCGGCCAGTGGGGGCAACACTCTTCAAGAAACGCAAACGACGCGCTGGGAGACGCCTCTGCGACGATTTAAGATAGTAAGCATGCGAACCACTTTTTTTCTTTGTTCGAATCTCCCCCGACTCGCGCGAAGCGACAGGCTTGGGGGAGACAGGCCGAGTCCGCTCGGCGAGAGGGGGCAACAATATTAAATACAGACTAACGACCCGCTGAGAGACGCCCTCTGCAACGATTTTAGATAGTAAGCATACGAACTACTTTTTTCTCTGTTCGAGTCTCCCCCGACTGGAGCGAAGCGACAGGCTTGGGGGAGACAGGCCGAGTCCGCTCGGCCAGAGGGGGCAACAGTCTTATTTGCGGAGGGCTTCCAACATTTCTGCGTTGCTCAGGAATTTCTCCCGGAGCTTGCCGGCAGTTTGACCGCGTTCGAGCTCCAACCGATCCACCTTTTCCCAATCGGCATAGGTAGTTACCTTGAGACCGCGTTGGGAAAGGAGTCCGTCGATGACTTCGCGCGAGGCGCCCCGACGTGCGGGGTCGGCTGCCGCATCCGCTAGCATGTGTTGCGCGGTTTGCGCAGAATCGGGCTTGTTGGTGCCAATCACGCCGCTTGGGCCGCGTTTGATCCAGCCCGCCACGTACAAGGCGCGCACGGTTTCCCCACTGGCAGTGACGACTCGGCCTTCTTGATTGGGGATCACTCCACGCTTTTCATCGAAAGGCACGCCTGGAAGGGGCACGCCTGCGTAGCCGATGGAGCGAAATACCAGGCCTGCCTCAAGCTCCAGATATTCGCCGGTACCCTGCGCGCTCTGTTGGCCATTTCTCTCCACCAGTCGGTTGCGCTCGATCTTCACTTGGCTCAACTTGTTGCCGCTGCCCGTGAGCTGTGCCGGTTTGCCGGTGTCCGTGAGCTCTGCCGGTTTGCCGGTGCCCGTGAGCTCTGTCGGTGAGGCCAGGAACTCCATGCGCACGACTTTCCCAGCCTTGGGAGGGCGTGCAGCCAGCTCAGCCATGAACTCAACCTTACGCCGGTCGCCCGCCGACAGCGTATCCAGTTGGTCGAGTGCGGGCTGTAATTGGGCGAATTCGATCCTCACATCAACGCCCTCCAGCCCCGCGATGTCCTGCAATTCCCCTAGATCGAACGCGGCTTCTGCCGGCCCCCGCCGACCGAGCAGCACGACTTCCTCGACACGGCTCGCTTCTAGGGCTCGGTGCGCATGGGCCGCAATGTCAGTCTCAGCGAGCTCGGATGTGCGACGCACGAGCAAACGGGCGACGTCCATCGCAACATTCCCCATGCCAACGACGATCGCTCGCTGACAAGAAAGATCAAACTCTTCGTGGGCAAAGCTTGGATGCCCATTGTACCACCCCACGAATGCAGTAGCTGCGTGACTACCGTTCAACGCTTCTCCCGGAATGCCGAGCTTCCGATCTCCCGAACTCCCCACCGACAGCAGGACTTGATCGTACAGCTCGAGCAGCTCGCCCACCGAGACATCAACGCCCACCTGGACATTTCCAAGCAAGCGAAACAGTGGATCTGCCGCCGTGCGTTCAAAAGCTTTGGCAGCGCGTTTGATTTTCTGATGATCCGGAGCAACACCTGAACGCACGAGTCCAAACGGTGCAATCAGGCGCTCGAACATGTCGACCTCAACTGGCAGCGTCTTGTTCTTCAAAAGGGCATCTGCCGCGTAAAAACCAGCAGGTCCGGAACCAACAATCGCCACTCGAAGTGGACGCACAGCATCAGGCATCGAGCGTGAAGCTACCACACAAATCAGCGTTCATTTATCCGAAAACAGCGCAGATCCACTGCTTTTTGACACCAGCCCTCGGGCCTTTTCGGAGTGTAAAGTTCCACGCCGAGAGGGCTGCCGGCCAGGCGTGTTTTGAGATATAGCGCCCAGGCGTGGTTCCTGACCTGATTAAATGCCGTTGCCGTGCGATGTCCAATGAGGCCCTGTGAAAGGCGTTTGGAGAAGTAGTGCAGCACTCGGGATGTTGTGGGCGCTCGCCTGCGGCGTCCCACCAAAAACGCCACTTCAACCTGTACTCATGCCAGAACCGAAGGTGGATGCGAGTCCTTCCAGAGACGTGCAGAGACCCGCTGCAACGAAACCCACCGCAGCTGTGCCCACCCCAGTTGTTCCCGATGCGGCGACGCCTGAACAGTTGCCGACGCCTCGACATTTCCCGCCCGCAAACTTTGAGGCTCCGTATGCGGCCACCGCCCAGCCCGGGGATGGCGAATGGTCACCCGTGGGCGCCCCCAACGACCGAGCGCGAGCCAGTGTCAGCATGGTGCGAAGCGTCGTTCACCCACATGCTGCAGCTCGATATGTGTCTGTTGAGATCGTCGCGCTGGATTTAGAGCGGTTGGATATCCGGTTTGCGTTGGGTACTAAAGACGTGGAGGGTAAGAAGGTGCCGGCAGGGGTGCCCGTGGGGCTAGTGCCCGTGAGCGAGCAATCCCGACTTTTGGCGGTCTTCAATGGGGGATTCCAGGAGCAGCATGGTCATTTTGCGATGGGGCTCCAGGGATTCATGGTCGGGCACCCGCGGCCAGATGCATGTGCATTCGTGTCTACGGAGGTTGGCGCATTCAAGCTGGCAACCTGGGCGCGCCTAGAACCGACCCAGAGTTTCCGTTTCTTCCGACAGACACCGCCGTGTCTGCTTGAAAACGGGGAGTTTCACGCTCAGCTTCTGAAAGGAAACTCCAAAATTTGGGCCGGGCACAATCCCAATATTGTAACTCGGCGCCGTTCTGCGCTTGGGGTTGATAGTTCGGGTAAAGTCTTGTTTTACGCGGTAGGGGTGGAGGCCGAGCCATTGCAATTGGCTCAAGCATTGAAGGTGGCCGGTGCCGTCGCGGCTGCTGAGCTCGACATTAATTGGGCATGGACGAAAATGGTTTTCTTTCGCGATGCTGCAGATGCTCTGGAAATTGGCTCAGCGCTGCGCGAGGAAATGGTGCATGGCAAGTCAACGTACGTAAGAACACCTTCCGATCGCGACTTCTTCTATGTCGTTACTCAGCCGCCTGAGCCTAAATAGGCAGAGCGCTTGACGGGGTGCAGCGCGAGCTGCAGGTTATGTGGGAGAAACAATGCTGCGGACGTTGGTCGATATCTACTCACTCGTTGTGCTCGCCTCGGTCGTGGTGAGTTGGCTGAGTGTTTCTCCGAGCCATCCCGCCGTTCGCTTCATCCACGGGGCAACCGAGCCCGTGTTAGCACCTCTTCGCCGAGTGCTTCCGAACATGGGCGGTCTTGATTTATCCCCGATGCTGCTCCTGATGGCGCTCCGGGTGTTGGCGCGGCTCGTCTAGCTGCGTCGGCTAGGCGCTTCCGCATATCCCGTGATGAAGACCTCGGGTGCGTCTTCGCCCCAGCGCAGAAGCTCTCCCACAGGAACCTCGCCTTGGCATTCGAGCACCAGATGCGTGCGCGTTGCGGGCAGCGCGCTTGGGCCGCCGTCCGTGGCATCTTCCTCAGCCCACGCTCCCAGGTTAACGTAGGTCTGATTCGGCGCGGCCTCGGAAACTTCAGGCATGTGCGTGTGTCCCATCACGATAAATGCAGCTGGAAACAGTTGGAGCACAAGGGGTGCTCGATTCCTGAGGTCCGCGCTGGCATCGAGTGAGCCGCGAACTTTTCGCCATGCGACAGCCGCGATGCTCGCAATGAGTGCAATAATCCCGGAGAAAAGCAGCGCGCGTTGCCAAGAATCCGTTCGGATGGCAACGGCGATAACCGCGCTTAGGCTCAGCAACGCCACCGCAACGCGATCCAGCATGACGCTCGCCAAGATGAGCACGAGGCTTTGCGTGACCGGTGGCTTTTGGAGCCGAGCGAGGGCCCGCAAGCGTTCGACGCTGATGTGCTTGGCGTCGCCGAGCAGCTTCATCTTGCGTTCGTGTTCGCGTTGGATCCAAGCTGCGGCTTCAGAAAATTGAGCCCTGTAGATCCGCATCATCTCAACGACAGCGAAGGTGAAGCGCTGGCCTAGCCGTGCAGCTCCGCCAAATCCGAGGCGTGTGGCGAACCTGACGTAGTCGAGAAAGCCAGCCCGGTCGTGCCCAGCCTCCAGCATGCCTTGCGTCGGACGAACGATGTAGCGCAATAAGACGTCGGTCACGGACTGCGAAAGCCGGCGACGATCGCGAGGATTTACCGGGTGGAGCAGGTGTTCTTGTGAACAAAAATGATCGTACTGGTGCCCATGCTCAACATAAACGACGTCGCGTTCGTAGTAGAACCAGGGCGCGAACTCGACTTCATCGCGTGAGACAGGCGCGAACTTCTGGAGACAGCGAACGAAGTCCCCCTGCACGCTTTCCCAGTGCAGATCGACATCATGATTGCCTCGCAATACCACCAGGGTATTGCCGTCGGCCACAAAACGAGCAAGCGCACGGAAAACGCCACGATGGTGCCGCAACACGAGTTCCAACTTGGCGCGCGCGTGATCTTCAGCGCTCCCAAGCCCGTGTTCGTGCTCTTCCGGGGTGAGGCTCGTTTTGATGTGTCCTCGGCGCAGCGCGGGCACGCTCATACCAATGAAATCAACAAAATCTCCTGCGATGATGAGCCGCCACGGCAGGCCGCCGCGGCGATTTCGCTGATACCACTTCAGCAGACGTACGAAATCGCGGTCGCGAAGAAGGCTATTTTTGCCGCGCAAAGGCGCATTCGGGCGTGAGTGTTGAACCAGGTCGCTCCCCAGGTGCACATCCGAGAGCACGAGCAAGTTGTGTCGCGAAATCTTGCGAGTGCTGAGCGGGGGCAGGGAAGTCATGGTGGGCTCGGGAGCAAGGTGCCCTTAAGTACAAGTATGTGCCCACAGTAGCGCTTCGCTAGGCCCGAGCGCGATTTCTACGCGTCAGCGGCCGAGCGCATACGCGTGCTGGAATCCTGGCTCTGGGGCTCGGGTTGCAGATCTGCACGAAAGACGAGTAGCTCGCGGGTTGAGAAGCGCGACCCTTGCAGAATGATCTGTGCGCCTTGTCGAGAATTGGCGTCGATCACGATGGGAGCGAGCAGATTCACCGTGGCTTGTTCAGTGGCCGTTGCAATCACAACGGCCAGCACGGCGATATCTCCGCTCGGTGCGTCCATGCCGGCGGCAAGCAAAGCGTCGGTGAGTGGGACGTCGGGGTAGGAGGTAGGGAAAGCGTGTGCCGAAGCCACGGGTAGAGCTACCTCGGGCGCATCCACGGACTGAAGCCAGCCGATAATGTTGCTGTCGCCTTGCCCTAAAAGGACATAGCGCTTCGCCTCCGGGAAACCAATAATGCCGTGAGGGAAAGAGATAACGGCGCTTTCTTCGAAGGCGACCTTTCCGAATCTTTTGCTGATGATGTTCATAGAGGTATCTCGACTTGGCTGGTTGAGTGATGGATTATTGGTTGCCCATGATGCCGGTAGCGGTGCGGCGCTCGATCTCACTGAAGCTCTCGATCACCCGCTGCATGGCGTCGAAACTACGGGTCGCCGTGACGAGCTCCGTCATACTCTTGACGACAGAGACATTCGAACTCTCGAGGGAGCCGGTAGCGAGTGATGGAGCCGTGGCTTCCGCACTGGCTGCTGGTGCCCGAAACAGTGTGGTCCCTTCGCGCTCCATGATGTCTGGGTTGGCGAAATGGAAGAGTGCGAGTTGGCCCACGGACTCACCTCCTGCATAAACGGTGCCGTCGCCACCGATGCTCACGTCCGTCTCGCCCTCGGGGATCGCAATGGGGCTCTGGCCTTCATCTAAGACTTGCTGGCCGCCTGCGGTGGTCAATTGGCCATCCACAACTTGAAACGCGCCGTCACGCGTGTAGCGTTCGCCTTGGGCTGTTTGTACGGCAAAATAGCCGTCACCGTCGATGGCTGCATCCAGGCTGCGCCCCGTGGCGACGCTGGCGCCGGGAGTTCGGTCCGGGGAGCGAGTTCCTACGACCGTGTAGCGTCGATAGTCAGTGGCGGCGCCTGCCTGTTCCTTGGCGGCCAGAACTTGCCGGAACACAGCTCGGTCCGCTTGGAACCCGGTGGTTGAGGCATTCGCCAAATTATTGGCGGTGACGTCAAGATTTTCGAGGTGCCCAATGGCACCCGACGCTGCTGCCCAAATGCCACTGCTCATAGGTAGACGCTCTTTCCTAAGGAACCACGTCGGTAGGCTCGGCCGTGCAACGTAGCTCGGATGCGGTGAATCGCTTCGATGTGAAGTTGGCAGGCGCGAGACTCGGAAATATCCAGAACCTCGCCGATCTCGCGGAAGGAGCAATCCTCCTGGTAGTAGAGGCCAAGAATCAACTGCAAGCGCTCCGGAAGCTGCTCAACAGCTTCTGCAACCGAACCCACCTCAGCACGTCGCCCGACCTGTGCTTCAGGCGATGCATCGGCAGAAGCTGGTTCGGCCACTTCCGAAAGTTCAAGCCGGGCCGAGCCTGCGTCGGAGATATCACTCAAGAGAGAGTGATAGTCATCCAAGCTGAGTCCGAGCGCGCGTGCCACCTCTTCGGTTTCGGGCGCTCGCCCAAGCCCGGCCGTAAGATCACTCATGACTTGAACGATCCGGCGGGAGGCCGAACGCATTTTGCGCCCCATGGGGTCGAGTGAGCGCAAATAGTCCAAGATGGCTCCCCGCACCCGATGCGAGGCGTAGGCCTCGAATTGCTCTTCGTTCATTTCAGGCGTGCGGCGATCCAGTGCCTCCAGCAATCCCACCCAGCCTGCACTGATGACGTCATCCACGGTGATGGAGGGAGGTAGCTTGCGAACGGCTCGCATCCCAATACGACGCACGAGCGGCATGTACCGTTCTGCGATCTCGGCAGGCGCGGGTGTGTTGCCTTTCGCGAGTGCCAGTTGGGTGGAAGCCTGAGGGTGATTCATCATGCGCTCGGTAAGAGTGCGTCCAGAATCTGTCCGATCGACGCCGCGTGAATATCTTCGGGGACGCGCGGGCCATTACACAGGTAGGTAAGCGGCAGCGTGTGGCCGAGCGCCGCGTGGAGGCTTCCTCCGATGCACTCGGTCTCGTCGAGCTTCGTGATCACGACGCCCGTGGGTGGCGGGGCTGCGTAAACTTGGGTTACCCGCTCAACATCTCGCGCGCGCAGCCAAGCCGGCACCACCAACAAGACATCCACAGGCACTGAGGCTTCCGCTAGGCACTCAGTGACTCGTGGGTCTTGCCATTCACGGTCAGCGCTCCGACCGGCGGTATCGACCAAAACGAGATCGGCGTTGTGGTCGCGCAACATGCGGCGAAAACTATCGACGTCGTGGGCTACGCCCATGGGCATGCCAAGGATCTGGGAGTAGCGCTGCCATTGAGCCACGGCTCCGACTCGGAAGGTGTCGAGGGTGATCACGCTCACGCTGCGTTTCCCATCCAGGCGCGCGCGCGCCGCGAGCTTGGCGAGCGTGGTGGTCTTTCCGGCGCCACTCGGCCCGATACAGGTAATGAGGCGGGGTCCGGGCTTCTCGATGGGGCTATCCGCGAAAGCGAGAGCACCGGAGACGCGTTGCCGGAGGTAGCGAACGAGCGCGCGAGGGTCGCCGTTAGCATGTGCTTCTGCGCCGTTGGCCAGCATCTGCGCGAGCGAGCCTTCAATGCCCGCGTTGTGCAGCAACGCTTCCGCGCGCTGGTTGGATGAGCGACCGTGACTTAGCTCATCGACCATCGAGCGCAAGACGCGGAGTTCGCGTTCCATCAAGTTTGTCTGGGGTGCTGGTGCCGTCGGCCTGAAGGATAGGCTCCTTTTTCTTGGACGAACTGGGCGGGCTGCGGCGTCTGCTTCGCGGGTGTTTTCTGGGGCCGGAGCCGCAGCGACTTCGACGTACGGCGTGGAAAGCGGTCCCTTGTTGCGGCCGACCGAGCGTGTTGCGCCGATGACAGCATCGCTGCCGAATGCGGCCTTCACTAGTGAAATGGCTTCCTTTAGGTCGCTTCCTCGAAATGTTTGATACTGCACTCGGGTTTCTCCTGCTTTCTCTCGGTTCAGGCGGCGCGTGGCGTCGCTGAGACAACTTCAAACGGAATAATGTTGGAGCTCGCTTCGATCTCTCGAAACGAAAGCACCGCCAGCGAAGGGCAGCGCCGTTCGGCGAAGGCGCGCACGTAACGGCGAAGGTCGGGACTTGTCACCAAACACGCGCGACGTCCGGCACGCTCCATGTTTTTCACGGCCAGTTCCAGCGCGTTTCCTAGATCCCGTGTGACCCCGGGGTCGAGCGCACCGCCAGTACCTGCGGCGATTTCCCGCAATGAACGCCGGAACATGTCCTCGATGGGGGTATCCAGCACCAGGGGCGAAAGGGTGCCCTCCGAGTCTGCGTAGGTTGAGGTGATCTGGCGTGAG
>Ga0163155_10000109_pt1 | contig 88564 bp, 63 predicted proteins | sample OliLakLV19SP4G1_FD_148611 | JGI IMG/M metagenome (GOLD analysis project Ga0163155, IMG submission 148611) | Freshwater microbial mat bacterial communities from Lake Vanda, McMurdo Dry Valleys, Antarctica - Oligotrophic Lake LV.19.SP4.G1 | ecosystem: Environmental > Aquatic > Freshwater > Lake >... | reverse complement strand
GTACATAATGATATTGCTTTTAGCGATTGTCCTTCCTCAAAGAATCTGCAAAAACTTGAGCAGCTTGGCGCGATGTCGCAGATTCCCTGTGGGAATGACAAGCCTGTGGGAATGACAAACCAACAAGGGCCGGGAAAGGATAGTGTTGGTTTGTCATTCCCGCAAGGGAATCTGCAACAGTAGAAAGGCTTTTGAAGCGAAAATCCATGCGCATTGTACATAATGATGTTGCTTTCTCCAGTTATGCACCTTCCCCAAAGAATCTGCAAAAACTTGAGCAGCTTGGCGCGATGTCGCAGATTCCCTGTGGGAATGACAAGCCTGTGGGAATGACAAACATAAAAGGAGAATGTTTAGGGTAGCCGACAAGTACCAGGCGCGCGTTTTCAGAAAAAAAGTCATGATCCTTTCGTTTAATCCTCCTTCCCAAGCGATTCCAGCAACGCCTCATCCGGTGGCCAAACGCCGCATAATTCAATATTCAAAAATCTCCATTTGGGGTTCATTTCAGTGATCAACAGCTCTTTTTGTTGCCGGGTAAAGTGTTTCAATGCTTTTTCCCGGGCAATTGCTGCGGGAATGTATTGGTGCCATTCGTACCAAACTAAGTAATAACAATGGTACCGGCCAGCAAAAGTCTCGGGCTTACCCCTGTTTTGGTAATGTTCCACTAATCGCCGGACGATGTTGTTCGTTACGCCAATATACAGGGTGCTTTTTCGGGAATTTGCAATGATGTAGACCCAATAGCTGTGGTGCTTCATGGCATGTGGTTTTAAGGCTGCGAGTTTTGCCTGTAATTTATTGGTTACAGCTTTAAAACAAAAGCTTTTTCCTTGATTTGGAAGTAAAACAATAAAATGCACGTTCTTCGGCTCACATAGTATTTGATATGACGGTCTCCGAAGTTGCCAATCGCGTAGTCGGAGTTTCAAAAGCGCTCCATCTGTAAGTTCTCTCTTATTTCCGTATCCGGCCCATTGTTGGCTTGTCATTCCCGTAGGTTTGTCATTCCCGCAAGGGAATCTGCAACAGTAGAAAGGCTTTTGAAGCGAAAATTCATGCGCATTGTACATAATGATGTTGCTTTCTCCAGTTATGCACCTTCCCCAAAGAATCTGCAAAAACTTGAGCAGCTTGGCGCGATGTCGCAGATTCCCTGTGGGAATGACAAACCTGTGGGAATGACAAACCAACAAGAGCCGGGGTGGGAGGATATGGTCGAAATGCAGCCCGGCATCACATTTTCAATCAAAAACCACCAAAACAAAACAAGACCCACCTTTTACTGTTTATCAATCAATCGGTTGCACGCTATTTTTTTATCATTGAAATCTAAAAAGCTTTCTTCCTATATTTGCGCCCATGAAAAATTTCAGGAATTTCTGCATCATAGCCCACATTGATCACGGCAAGAGTACGCTGGCAGATCGCCTGTTGGAGTACACCAATACCATTTCTGCGCGCGACATGCAGGCACAGGCTTTGGACGACATGGATCTGGAGCGCGAGCGGGGCATCACCATCAAGAGCCACGCCATTCAAATGTACTACACCCATACCGATGGCGAAACCTATACGTTCAACCTGATTGACACCCCAGGCCACGTAGACTTTTCCTACGAAGTGTCCCGATCCATTGCAGCCTGCGAAGGCGCTTTGCTGCTCGTGGATGCGACCCAGGGCATACAGGCGCAAACCATTTCTAATTTGTATATGGCCATTGGACAGGATCTGGAGATCATCCCGGTGCTGAACAAAATTGACATGGACAGCGCCATGATCGAAGAAGTGTCCGACCAGATCATCGAACTCATTGGCTGCAAACCGGAAGAAATCGTTTTAGCGAGCGGTAAAACGGGGGTTGGATTACAGGACATCATGAACGCCATTGTGGCGCGCGTGCCGCCGCCCAAAGGCAACCCGGAAGCGCCCTTTCAGGCCCTGATCTTCGACTCGGTATTCAACCCTTTTCGCGGCATCATTGCCTACTTCCGCGTTTTGAATGGCACGCTGCGCAAAGGCGACAAAGTTCGTTTCGTCAATACCGGCAGCAATTACGACGCCAATGAAATTGGCATTTTGCAGATGGATCTCGTGCCCAAGCAGGAATTGTCAGCCGGAAACGTAGGCTACATCATCACTGGCGTCAAAGTGTCCAAAGAGATCAAAGTCGGCGATACCATCACCACGTTGGCAAACCAGTGCGCGGAAGCCATCCACGGGTTCGAGGACGTTAAGCCGATGGTGTTTGCCGGGATTTTTCCGTTGGACAACGACGATTTTGAAGACCTCCGCGACAGCATGGAGAAGCTGCAACTGAATGATGCAGCACTCGTGTTCGAACCGGAAACTTCGATGGCTTTGGGTTTTGGATTCCGCTGCGGCTTTCTGGGTATGTTGCACTTAGACATCATCCAGGAGCGGTTGTCGCGCGAATTTGACCAGGACGTGATTACCACGGTGCCGAACGTTTCCTATTTTGCCCGCACCAAAAAAGGCGAGTTGCTCAGCATCCGCACGCCGAACGACTTGCCCGACCCGACGGTCACCGACTATGTGGAGGAACCTTACATCAGCGCACAAATCATCACCAAACCGGAATACATCGGCACCATCATGGATCTTTGCCGCGACAAGCGGGGCATCTTGACCAAACAGCACTACCTGACGCCAGAGCGTGTGGAAATGACTTTTGAAATGCCGCTGGCTGAAATCGTGTTCGATTTTTACGACCGCCTCAAGTCTATTTCCCGGGGTTATGCCTCCTTCGATTACCAGCCGCTAGATTACCGTCAGGCTGATTTGACCAAATTGGACATCAAGCTCAACGGCGAAAACGTAGACGCCCTTTCTGCATTGGTTCACCGCACCAAAGCCGAAGCGTTTGGCCGGAAAATCTGCGAGCGCCTGAAGGATTTGTTGCCCCGACAGCAATTCGTCATCGCCATCCAGGCAGCCATTGGCGGTAAAGTTGTGGCTCGCGAAACCATTTCCGCCATGCGCAAAGACGTGACCGCCAAGTGCTACGGCGGCGACATTACGCGCAAGCGCAAACTGCTGGAAAAACAGAAAGAAGGTAAAAAACGGATGCGTCAGATCGGTGCCGTGGAAGTGCCGCAGAAGGCGTTTCTGGAGGTGCTGAAGCTGAAGAACTAAAAATGCACGAACAAGACATTCGCAATTTCAGCCACCTCATCCAGATTTCCAAAAATGAAGCCTTTCCGCATATTTTTGATGTGGAACTGAACGGAATGGGGCGCATTGAAGGCTTCGATTCTATTGAATGTCATGTGGTGGCTTATCCATACAGCCGCCAGGTAGAGGCAAAGCACATTGCGTTCCGGCCCTTTGAGGAATACGTTGAGGACATTGCGGGTCAGCAACGCTCTTCTTATGCTCGGATTGGTGAGCCGTTCCGGAACGTTTTCGGCATCCTGCTCGGCAGCGCCATTTTGCTCATTTTCGCCTGTTTCAAACCGGAAGAACTTTTTTCCGTTGAATCCATTATCTCTGTGTTTGGGGCGTATACCATTGGCAAGGAAATTTGGGGCGATCTGGAAAACTGGCTCATCAAAATCACCAACAACCGAAAGTTGCGGTTTCAGCCGCGGTACTACCTGTATAAATTAGAGCGCCACACTACCGTGACGCGTTATACCCGCTTAGCGCGCAGGCACCGCTATGGCATGGCGATGATTTTGCCCGATAAAATGGATTTTATCCAGCAGAGCAATTCCCAAACCATCCGGATGTATTTCAACCACGATGACTACGCCGGATTAGCCGAACACAAAGTACACATCCTATCCATCCACATTGATCCGGAATCGTTGGCCGTATTTGAGGAAACCGCCTACCTATTGGGGTTCAAGGTCAGCCTCAATCGCCGGAAAGGCTGGTTCGTACAATCGGTGGAATTGTTTCAATCGTTTGACGGTGCCTCCCGCGGTTGCCTCGATTTGAACGAAATCTGGGTGCCGGAAGCGGTGCTTTGCCGGCGAACCCTCAGTATGGGGCGGTTTAAATGGTATCAGGCGCAGTTTTTGCTGCCGGGCTTGGATTTAATCGAACGATGATGCCTGTTTTTAAAGTCCGATAGCTGCGTTATGCTTGGCCAGAAAAACGTCATTTACGCAAGTGAACTCCGATTTTCTGGCCTTCGCAAGCCTTGCTATCGAACTTTAAAACTCAGGCATCTGGCAAATCCAGACCTACACTAAATCGCCACGATTTCGATGCCGGGGATGTGCTGTTCAAACCAATTCAGCGGCGCCGGGTTCTTATCGCCGGTTTTGGTGTCGCATTTAAAAAACAGGTAATAAAGTTGGCGGTGTTCGCCGATGCGATCCAATAATCCCTTCAGCCGCAATGCTGCGGAATCAGGATCCTGGTGGAGGTGTTTGATGCGCCAGCAATGGTAGGCTTCGTCGTGTAGTTCGATGGTGTCAAGTATGGCTTCATCCGTTGTGAAGCGCTCCATAAACCTGCGAGCCAGCGGGCCGTGGGTTTTCAACCAGTCGCGCGGGATGCTTTTGTCTTCGAGGTATTTAAAAGTGTCGTGTGCAAAAGCGATGATGCGCAGGCGTTTGCGCAGGAGCTGGTCAAGATTCAACTGGTCAATATTGTCCAATACCTCCCGGATATGTTTATAAACCTCTCCTTCCGGATGCCCATAGCGGGGCACTCCCCACAGCACTCCTTGCAAAAACTCGGGATCCTGTAACAGCTGCCTTTCCAAATCAGTTTCAGGGCGCAGGTGCGCCTCCAAGTCAATCCACTCGGCAACGGGTTGCTTCATAAACTTATATCCTGTTAATTTACTGTTAAAGCAAAAAATGTACGTAACAATAGCCCTTTGGCATTGGTTATATGCGCTCAGTTACTGAACAATCGGGTGCTTATTCAAGTCGCCATCCGCAAGCAATTTCCAAAAAAATAGCGGTGTTGCAAAGCATAATTTTGCGTAAATTAGCAGGGTTAATATTTTCAAACAACTTTTTAATCAAATAAAAATAAACGAAAACATGAAGCGCTTAATTTCCTTCGTATTAGCCGGTGCCTTTGGGGGCCTCATTGCGTTGGGCGGCGCATGGCTGCTCAGCCCAAACAAACAACGCATCGCCTCGGAAACAGCCGCTCCGGCACGCGCCATCAACTTTTCTCCAAATAATGTTCCTTTTGATTTTACGGTGGCTGCCAATGTATCCATGCCTGTGGTTGTCCACATCGCGGCATCCGGTAAACAAACGGCTCAGACAAATGAAGGCTACAATCCTCTCAAGTTCTTTTTTGGGGATGACATGTTAAATCAACCCATCGAAGGAACCGGTTCCGGAGTCATCTATAGCAACGACGGGTACATCATCACCAACAACCACGTGGTGGAATTTGCTGACAAGGTGCGCGTCACCCTTTACGACAACCGCGAATTCGAAGCTAAAGTGGTTGCCAAAGATAAAAAAACGGATCTGGCCGTGGTAAAAATTGAAGCAACAGACCTGCCAGTACTAAAATTAGCCGATTCTGACGCAGCCAAAGTAGGGGAGTGGGTGCTGGCTGTTGGCAACCCTTTCGACCTCACGTCTACGGTAACCGCCGGCATCATCAGCGCCAAAGGCCGCAGTCTCCGCCTGATTGAAGGCCGCGACGCCATTGAATCGTTCATTCAAACCGACGCAGCCGTTAACCCCGGCAACAGCGGCGGTGCCCTCATTGATGCGCAGGGCCGCTTGTTGGGTATCAATACCGCCATTGCCACACGCACCGGCGCTTTTCAAGGCTATTCTTTTGCCATTCCGATCAACTTAGCCAAGCGCATTGTGGACGATATGATCAAATTCGGAAGCTATCAACGCGCTTTCCTTGGGGTTAATATTTATGAACTCGGCGACGAAGAAGCTCGGGAAATGGGGCTGAAAGTCAGCCAGGGCGTAGTGATTGAAACGCTGGTAGACGGCGGTTCTGCACAATACGCCGGCCTGCAGCCCAAGGATGTGATCGTGAAAGTGGATGGCCGCAGCATCAAAAATGTTCCGGAATTGACCGAAATCGTAGGCCGTGCCAAGGTTGGCGACGTGCTCAACCTGACCATCAATCGCAAAGGCGAAGTCATGGATGTGCCCGTGCGGATGAAAGCGGGTTAGGGATACCAGAGCATACCATAGGATGAATAAACCCAATCGGGCTGTATCTGGGAATAGATGCAGCCCGATTGTCATTTAACACAATATGTTAACGTGCAATAGATAGAATAGAGCTTCGTTTTGGGTTTGTATTTTATGACTAAAAACCGTTAAATATGGAAAACATTCAAAATGTGTATTGAAGACTTATTCAAGCCTCTTCGATGCTGTTTCTTGCCTTCCTTCTGTTTCAAAACGGTATAAAAGATCCACTTGATGCGCCGCTTCAGTAATTAATTGAGGGCGGCAAAGTCTATTGACACCACGGACGAAGGAAAATTTGATGCCTACCTGAATACAGCAGCCCATGGATTGTTAGAATTGTCAAAAAGTGCTCGTTTCCGAAGTTATGTTTATGATGAAGCCATTAAGCAATTTGACGGAGATGATAATGTGTTGCTTTTAAGTCTCGAAACTATACTTGCTGCTAATGGCGGGAATATGGTTAACTCTTTTCAAGCTTCCATCAATCAGTATTATGGCAATATGCCTGAAGTACCCAACCCATTATTAGGGCTACACCATTCCTTAGATATTTACACAGATACGGCTAAGATCGGAAAAGCTATTCGAGGGTTCCCTTACTTTGAAGAGATTGCCTACATTCAGATTTTATTGCCGTTCATTGAAAGTGTTGACTTTAAGGAACAACCAGTCATTGCCATTGGCTTGGATGACGATAGTACGGCTATTGGTTTTTCTCCCTTGACTACTGGAGGATTTGAGGTTATAATGGTTGATGAGGCTATTGCTAAGTCAAGACCCGTTTGGGTAGTCAACGTAAATGAAGTGATTGACCGGCCGGGAATACTGGCAGAGATTATGGACAAATCGGGGGAAAAATTTAGTCCGGAGGGTTTGTGCCCGGGTACAAAATCAGCCCGGATGGAAAAATTTTTCATTCAGAAAATGAACGAAACATGGTTGCAGGGTAGAGCGGATGTTAATGTGGTTGCAGCGCACGTTAATTCTGGGTGTAGTGCGGGGCCGGCCAAAGATTTTACACCACTAAGGAAAGTTAAAAGCAATCAGCTTTGTCAGTGGCTTGAGCCTACATCATTTAACTTGTTAGCCTATTGCGACCCCACGAATACTCCCTATGCACTTAGCTCTACGGAGCAAATCGGGTTGGTTCTTTATGAAAAAGATAAAAGGAAGAAACACCAAAGAGAAGCGGCGTTTCCAGGGTGTAGCAGTATTAAACTTCGGTGGCGCTCAAAAAACACAGAATACGGCATATTAGATGGTACTCCTTTTGGGCCTATGACCTATAGCCAAATCACAAATGAGTTTAGTGATCCTCAGTTTGTCTTTTTCCTTGACTGGCGCCCAGTTATTACGCCGGGTAGTAATACTTGTATAACTGGTAATCCTGAAGGTGCGCTGGAAATATGGGGCTATAAAAATTTCTAAAACCAATCACCTTTCGGCTACTTCATGCAAGAATATGGGGTAGCCGAAATAATTTCCCGGTATCATGAAAAGTAATCTATTTTTCAAAGCAATACCATTGTTATTGCTACCGTACACCTGCGCGGCACAAAACCTTTGGGTGGGACTTTCTCATAGCCTATCTTTGAACCTTACTGATGTAAATGATTTTGACGCGCTTGCGTTCAATCCTTCCCATGTAAGTTTGACTAATCATTACCATTTCAATGTTGGCTACCAATTTGGCCAGGGGTCTCTATTTATAGAAACAGGTTTTGGGAAAAGCAATTATGCGATTGCCTTTAGCATCAAGGATGGCGACCCCGTGGTCTATGGTTTTGAGAAACCTATGCGCGTCAAGAATAATTTTTTTGCCCTGGAAATTCCCATAAAGATTGGCTATCGCCTAAACCTTTCAAATGACACAAAGTTCTTTGGCTCTTTAGGGGTAGTGGCCATGTGGAGTATCAGCCCTAGTGTAGAACACGTAGAAGGTAGCCTATTGAGAAACAATGAGGACATACTTTATCGTTTTGACTATCAATTGCAATCCACTTCAAAGTCATGGAACAGTACTCGATTGGAATTTGGCTTTGGCGCATCGCATAGCCTCGGTCGCCACATCTCATTGCGCCTTGAGGCTATACTTGGCATGGGACTTCATCCCAATCGTATCACAAGTATTCAGCTATAAAGTATTTAAGGATGACACATTACTGGCAGATATACCTTATCACGCCCAACTTTTGCATAGAGCAGATCAGGTTTTGCTAAAAACTTCACTCAATTATCATTTTGGCAAGCTTGTAGAAGAAAAAGGAAAACGCAAAAAGAAATAATTGGTGTGCTCTGCCTTTTATTTCTCCAAAAACGCCCGCACAGCCGTAAAAGAAACCGCCTTGTCGCTGAAATAATCAACCGCTTTGGCGCAAGCCTCGTGCTCAGCGCCAAGGTGGTTGAGGATGTTCATCAGGTGCATTTTCATGTGGCCTTTCTGAATGCCGGTGGTGATGAGCGACCGCAACGCCGCAAAGTTTTGGGCTAAGCCGGCAGCAGCAATCACGCACATCAATTCCGGGGCACGGGGATTGCCGAGAAGCTCCAGGGAGCGGCGCGCCAAGGGGTGCAGTTTCGTCAAACCACCCACTGTGCCCACCGATAAAGGAATGTCCAACCAAAAACGAAAGATGCCATTGTCGAGGCTGCAATCGCTCAGACTGCGGTAGTGGCCATCTCGGGCAGCATAGGTATGGCCGCAAGCCTCAATGGCGCGGAAGTCGTTGCCGGTAGCCAGCACCACGGCGTCAATGCCGTTAAAAATGCCTTTGTTGTGCGTGGCGGCGCGGTAAGGGTCAAGGTGTGCAATCCGCACGGCCTTGTGGAATTTTTCTGCAAAAACGACTGGGTCAATGCCTTCGCAATTGCCCATTGCTTCGATCGGGCACTCTACCCAGGCACGCACTAAGCATTCCGGCGTATAATTGGACAGAATCGCCATGATGATGCTGATGTTTTTTTCCGGTCCCGAAAAATCGGGGTGCGCCGAGACAAAGCGTTGCAGCGTATCGGCAAAAGACTCCAGCACGGAATTGATAAAATTGGCGCCCATAGAGTCGCAGGTCTCAAAAGCCACCATCAACTGGTAATACCCGGTTTCGAGGTGGGTCATGTCTATGATGCGGATGTCGCGGATGCCCCCGCCGCGCTTTTCCATATTTGCGGTAAGCGGCGTTGCTTCTTCTAAGAGTTGTGTGCGCAGTGCTTCAAAAACATGGTACAACTTGCGCACATCGCCGGTCCAGTTAAAATGCACCTGCCCTAACTTTTTGGTATCCAGCACTTCGGCAAAAAAGCCGCCGCGTTCCATCCAATATTTTGCAGCGCTGGAGGCTGCTGCCACCACCGAACTCTCTTCGATCACCATTGGTACGGCGTAGGCTTTGCCATTGATGACAAAATTGGGGGCAATTCCATAAGGCAGGTGATAATTGCTCACCGTATTTTCGCTCAGGCCGTCCAATATTTTTTGGGTAGCTTCCTCCGGGTGGCAAAAACCGGCCCAATCCCGGATAACCTGCTCAGGATCATTGAAGAAATGTTGAGCGGCCCAATTCGCTTTTTCCGACTTGGAAAGCTTAGAGAAACCGTTTATCGTTTTTTCCTGCATGTTGTTATGCTGTCTATTAAAAAAGTTTGCAGTTTGCAGTTTTCAGTTTTGGGCGTACTTCTGATCATGTTCCATTTTCCTTTAGTTGGCAGTTTTGGGCGTACTTCTGATAAACCTCCTGCCAACTGCCAACTAAAGTCCTGCCAACTCTACGATTGGAGAACGAACACCTTGAACCCAGAACCTCCTGCCAACTGATCAAACTTATTTTACTTTCAAAAACGCATTCGCCACTTCCAGCCCCCGAATCTGCGCATCTACATAAGCCTGCAACTCCGCATAATCGCCTCTGGCGTGCTTCAGAAAGCCGGAAGCCTGACCGTACACCGCCGGCAACGTCAACTTGTGCATCAGGTAGTAGCCATCCAAAAAATGGCGGATGCCCCCGGAAATGACGATTTGGTTGCACTTTCGGTGCTCGCCAAGTTCATTGACAAGCTGGTTGACGAGCTGCACCATTTCTTCGGCAGTATGGCCCACATAAGCCAATTGGCCATAAGCTTCCTGGCTTAGCGGATTGCTTCGAAGCAGCTCCAGCAGCGCGAAATTGGTGCCACCGCTTGCCGCGAAATCCAACGCCTGAATGGGCAATTGCAGCAGCGCTTTCAGGCTTTCGTAGCCCATGCCCTGACCAACCTCTTTGACAATGACCGGAATATCGCGTTTTTCCAGAAAATCGCTGATGGTGGATAAAGGCGCGCGTGCAAAACGGTCGCCTTCCGGTTGCAGCCATTCCTGGAGCGGATTGACGTGGATGATGAGGCCGTCAGCGCTGAGTTTGTCAACCAATTCATCCACTTTGTGCAGCGCAGTTTTTTGGATCAATTGTTCCACCTGCGCGATGCCGAGGTTGGCATACAGGGGCAAATCGTCGCCTATGACGGATCTCACATTAAAATCATCGAGGCTGAGGTCGTCGTGCAGCAGGGAACGACAAGAACCCAAGCCCATCCCCATGCCAAATTCACGGCAGGCTCGCGCCAGGTTGTGGTTGATGATGCGCGCCCATTCTGTTCCGCCGGTCATGCTCGATACCCACATCGGTGTGCGGAGCGACTTCCCGAGGAAAGAAATTGGCGGCAGGCAACCCGGTCGGGGGTGTGCAGCCAGCATGGGTTCGTAGCTAAAGCGACGATCCAGCTGCTGAGCCGTTATCTGCGACTGGAGAGCCAGTTCAATATGGTCGCGCTTCCGGGAAGCTGCGGTAGGGTCATCCTGCTGTAATTTATCCATGTGGTTTATTTCAAAACATTTGCAAAATTAGTGCTTTTACGTTCCGGGGTGCTCAAACTTTGCTTCTTTGGAAAATGAAAAGTCTAAACCGGAAAAGCCTTGAATGGTTCACGACCCATTTTAATGCTTTTGAAAACAGGTTAATTTCATAGAAAAGAACCCGACAGCAGATCATTTTAAGCTTTTAAATTACTGATTTTTAAATAAAAACAAAAAAATCGCCTCAATCCGGAAATTAGCCAGAAAGCTGACTTTAGCCATAACTTGAATTTTGATCAACGAAACAGCGCCTTATCTTTGAAGGCGTCAAACTACCACTTTATACCTACTTTGGGATAACCCCAAAAAATAACTTGTTTTTCGGAGCAGGTTTCCGTTTATGTCATCCCAGAGACAAGGCAAACTTGATTGGTTTTGAAATCAAGGTTAATTTTCTTAACATTGTGCTCTTTTTTAGCGGTTTTGAGAAATTTTCTAAAATTCGATTATATGGTACGTTCTTTACTACTATTTAGCTTTTTCTTGTTGTTCGTTGCGGGAGCGGCGGCCCAAACCTCTTTGTCGGGGAAAGTTACCGACAAGGAGTCGAAGGAACCGTTGATCGTTGCGACGGTAGCGCTGTACAAGAATGGCGTGCTAATTACCGGGACGGATACCGATTTCGACGGTAATTATAACTTAGGTAACCTCGACCCTGGTACTTATGAAGTCGAGTTCAGTTACACGGGCTATCAGCCCCAGCGGATTGTTGATGTGAAAGTGCTGGGCGGCAAGTCTAACAAAGTAGACGCCGAATTAGAAACCGGCGGCGGGATACTCCTCGATGTAGTCGAAGTGAAGAGTTACCGGGTTCCGCTCATTCAGCAGGACAACACGACTTCCGGTCAGACCATCACCAGCGACCAGATCAAAAACCTGCCAACCCGTAACATCAATGCGCTTGCAGCCTTGACGGCCGGTCTTTCTTCTGCCGACGAAGGCGCCGCTGTGAGCGTTCGTGGTTCACGTCCGGATGCGACCAACTATTATGTGGATGGTATCCGTATTCAGGGCAACCTGATTCCTGAATCAGAAATTGACCAGTTACAGGTCATTACCGGTGGCGTGGAAGCGCAGTACGGGGACGTAACGGGAGGGATCATTTCCATCACGACTAAAGGCCCGGCCAGCAAGTTTTCGGGTGGCGTGGAAGCGGAAACTTCAAGTTTCCTCGATGCATTTAACCAAAACTTAGTTGGGGTCAACTTCAGCGGGCCGCTCATTAAAAACAAGGCCGGTCGTTCCATCCTCGGTTTCCGCATTGCAGGCCGGGTGACCTACAACGAAGAAGACAACCCGGCTGCTTCTCCGATTTATCGGGCGAGAGAATCGAAAATTGCTGAATTGGAGGCCAATCCAATCCTTTTGCTGGGCAGCGATAACCTCGTAGCGGCCGACTTCCTCAAGCAGGGAGACGTAGAAGCGATGGATGCGCGGATGTTTGAAGAAAATCAGCGCTACGACTTCACCGGAAAAATAGACGCGCGCATCAGCAATGCAGTGGATCTGAGTTTTACGGGTGCGTACGTCACCAGCAAAGATCGCTTTACGCCGGGGGGCTGGTCCTTGTTGAACAACCACAACAACCCTTACGCCCTCAACAATACCTACCGCGGTAACTTCCGCCTGCGCCACCGCCTGAGCGGTGCGTCGTCTACTTCGGCTGACGGGCAGGCGCGCCAGACTTCTACCATTCAAAATGCTTCTTATACCCTGCAGGCGGGCTACGAAAAAACGACTTATGAGGATTATGACGCCCGCCATGAAGATCGTTTATTTGATTACGGTCACGTAGGGGTTTTCGATATCCGCTGGGTGCCGACTTTTGCAGCAGAATTCAATGATGAAACCCAGCAGGTGGATCTGCGCCATTCTGACTACCGCCCGATTTTGAGAACGTATACGAACGGTGCTGAAAATCCGGTGCTGGCCAATTACAACAATGCAATGGATATCAATTTTTCGGAGGGCCTGAACAGCTTTATCGGGGATTACATCATTACAGGCACAGACGCAGATGACCTCATTCTCAACCGCGAATCTTTCATTGCTCCAAACGGCGCAATTTCCAGCGTATTCACGGGATCGTGGGGTTTTCATACCAATGTGGGCGCGGTTTATAACCGGGTACTCAAGACAGACAATGATATTTATTCGTTCAACGCAAATGCTTCTTTCGACTTAGTGCCGGGCGGTTCTGAAAAAGGACGCCACAGCATACAGTTCGGTATCTGGTATGAAGAGCGGGCGAACCGTTCACACGCTGTATTTCCCCGCGGTTTGTGGGATGCTGCACGTCTGCGCGCAAACGACCACATCAAAGGGATTGAAGCTGGCGCCGACACCATTGGCGTAATCACAACAGTGGAGCTGGGCGATGCAGCATTGCTTGAGCAAACCATTTCTACAAACCCGGATGAACTTTTCTACAAACGCGTTCGCGAAGCGCTTGGCGTGCCACTGAATGCTTATGTCAATGTGGACGGACTTGACCCAAGCCAATTGAGCTTGGACATGTTTTCTGCAAAAGAATTGAACGATCGGGGGCTTATTTCTTATTTCGGATATGATTACCTCGGCAATCCTTTCGATGGGAGCTTCGATGACTTCTTCACGGCAACGGATGCTGAAGGCGTGCGCACCTTCCCGGTAGCGCCAAATCGCCCGATTTATACCGCAGGATATATCCAGGACAAATTCACGTTCAAAGACATCATCTTCCGCCTCGGTTTGCGGGTAGACCGCTACGATGCCAATACCCGGGTGTTGAAAGATCCTTATTCATTGTATGAAATGATGGGTGCAGACCAATACCACACTGATTTTGGAGGCGAGCGTCCAGGCAATATTGGCAATGATTTCAAGGTATACCTGAACGACGAAACGGTTACTTCCGGCGTTGCTGCTTACCGCGATGGCGATCAGTGGTATCTTCCTAACGGAGCGCCTTCGAACAACCCGGCGCTGATCTTCCCGAGCGGTCTGGTATTCCCGAAATACCAGGATGAAAGAGCGCAGTCTGTATCTAATTATATTAAGGAGCGCGATTTCGACACGAACGTCTCTTTCGAAGATTACGAAGTGCAGTTGAGCGTTATGCCGCGTTTGGCATTCTCTTTCCCGATTTCTACGGTTGCCAACTTCTTTGCACACTATGACATCCTCGTTCAGCGCCCGCCAAGCAATACGATCGCTACGGCAAGGGACTATTTCTATTTCGTGGACGACAACAGCGTAAAGAACAACCCGAACCTGAAGCCGGAACGCACCATTGATTACGAAGTGGGCTTTCAACAGAAACTTTCGGAATCTTCGGCGCTTAAAATTTCCGCTTATTACAAAGAGCTTCGTGATATGATCCAGTCCCGCACCTTCTTCCCGGTACCTATCGTAACTCAATATACAACTTACGACAACCAGGATTTTGGTACGGTGAAAGGCTTTTCGTTCCAATACGACCTTAGAAGAACCGGAAACTTGTCGCTACAAGCCAACTATACCCTGCAATTTGCAGATGGTACCGGTTCGGATGCCAACTCTCAGCGGAACCTGAGCAGCCGGGGTAACCTCCGCACCCTGTTCCCGCTGAACTTCGACGAGCGCCACCGCTTCGTAGCCAGCCTTGATTACCGCTATGATGGCGGCGTTCGCTACCGCGGACCAGAGCTGTTTGGAATCAAAATTTTGGAAAATGTAGGGCTTAACCTCCAGGCTACGGCAGTGACCGGACGTCCTTACACGGCACGTTTAGTTCCTGAAGTATTGGGTGGTTCGGGTACAGTAGGCTCGATCAACGGCGCAAGAAAACCGTTAAATTTCAACCTTAGTCTGCGCGTTGACAAAACCATCACTGTTGCAAAAGGGTTAGACATTAACGTTTACCTGCGTATTTCCAACGTGTTGAACCGCAAAAATGTACTCAATGTTTATTCCTTCACTGGTTCGGCTGAGGACGATGGCTACTTAGCTTCCGACAGAGGACTTGACCAGTTGGAAACCATTGCCGGTTCACGCCGCGAAGTAGAAGCGTATCTGGCTTCTTATTCCTGGGTGCTTTTGAATCCGGATTTCTATAGCTTGCCAAGAAGGTTGTTCTTCGGCGCCAGCTTTAATTTCTGATTTATTTAAGCCACGCGGTCTGGCAATAGGGCGCATGGCTTTTCATAAATAGCTTTAAATCATGAAAAGAATGCATACGATTAAAAAATGGCTGCTGGGGTTAGCCGGTCTTGCAATTTTTGCAGCAACGGCTCAGGCGCACATCAACCCGAACCACAACAAGCAGCCCCGCCCAGACAACAATAGTTCGGGCATCAATTACAGGGAAAACTGTGCGGTAGCTGTAAACCGGATAGACCAGGCCATTAACAACGTTCGCGCACGTCTTACGACCGGCGGCGACGTTTGGTGGGATGGAACAAACGGCATTTACGTTGTTCCCAAAGTACCTGCCGGGGTTCCTCCCGTATCTGCCATTTTTGCCGGCGCTGTATGGCTTGGTGGCGTTGACCCGGGCGGGAGCTTGAAATTAGCAGCACAAACCTATGGCCGCAATGAGGGTAATTTCGACTTCTGGCCTGGTCCAATTGATCCTGAAACCGGACAAACGACTCAGGAAACATGCAGCAAATGGGATAAGTTCTTCGTCGTAACCGGCCCCGAAATTGACCAGCACTTAGCCAATTATAACAAAGCCAAATTAGCCGGCGTCCCCTACGACCCTGCGCTGATTCCGCGTGGCGTGAAAGGCTGGCCGGCGTTAGGTAATCAATTCTTTTTCGACGTTCATTTGTTCGATCTCCCAACTGCATCTCAGGGATTGGCCGGATACTGGGATGAAGACGGCGACGGAACCTATTCGCCCGAAGGCGGGGATTACCCGGTAATTGAAATACGGGGTTGTAACGAGAATCCGCAATATCCGGACGAAATGACGTTCTGGATTTATAACGATGCTGGCAATACACACAACGAGTCTAATGGCGATAAAATTCAGATGGAAGTGCAGGTACAGGCGTTTGCTTATGTATCCAGCGACCAGTTGAACGATATGACCTTCCAGCGTTATAAACTCATCAACCGCGCTGTTGAAAGTATTGACAGTACGTTTTTTGCCATGTGGGTGGATCCGGATTTGGGTTGCTACTTAGATGACTATGTGGGTTGCGATACCCTCCGCAGCCTTGCTTATGTATACAACGAAGACGCCGTTGACGGCGCGCCGGGCACTACTTGCCCAAGCGGAAACAGTAGCGTGAATACCTATGGTGAGAACGTGCCAATCCTGGGCGTGGATTATTTCCGCGGCCCAACCGATGAAAACGGTAACGAACTCGGGATGTCTTCCTTTACCTATTACAACAATGGAGACATTGGTTCTCCTCCTCCAGGTACGACCGACCCGGGTAATGCACTGGAATACTACCGGTATCTGACAGGCTCCTGGAGAGATGGCTCTCCGTTTACGTTTGGCGGCGACGCTTATCAGGAACCAACTCAACCAGTGAAGTATGCATTTATAGATCCGCCAAACGCGTCAACCGGATGGTCCATGTGTACGGCAGGTCTGCCTTTCGGCGACCGCCGTACCATACAGGCTTCGGGGCCTTTCCGCCTCGATCCGGGTGCCGTAAACGAGTTGATCGTCGGGGTGGTTTGGGTACCAGACCAGGTTTATCCCTGCCCGAATATCCGCAAACTTCAGGATGCTGACGATATTTCCCAGGGTTTGTTTGATGCCTGCTTCGACCAGTTGGATGGCCCGGATGCTCCGGACATTGATTTCATTGAACTGGATCGCGAAATCATCGCTGTATTCACCAACGATACGGTGTCGAGCATCTCTAATAATGCTTATGAAGCCTACGCTGAGGCTGTTCCGGGTATTGGCGGCACGGATGTAGAAGATTCGCTGTATATCTTCGAAGGGTATAAATTGTACCAGTTTTCAGGCCCGGATGTCGGGGTTGCAAGTTTGGATGACCCGACTAAGGCACGCCTGATTTATCAGGTAGACATCAACAACGATGTGGGCCGCATTTTCAACTGGGAGCAGGTGGAAGTTGATAACGCCAACGTAGAGGAGTATTATGTTCCTGTGCTGGAGGTGGAAGGTGCCAATCAGGGCATTCGCCATACCTTCCGCATCACCGAAGACCAGTTTGCATCGGGCAACCGCCGCTTGGTTAATCACAAAAAATACTACTTTGTTGCTATTGCTTACGGCTATAACAACTATTTGGAATTCAACCCGCTGACGATCATCGGGCAACGAAAACCTTACCTTCAGGGCCGCCGGAATGTGGGTGATAAAAACGGCAACAGGCCGTTCTACACCGTGATTCCGCGACCAATCGTGGATCGCAGGTTGAACGCGGAGTATGGCGATGGTGCCATCATCACGCGGATAGACGGCGTTGGAACGGGAACCAATTTCTTAGATATTGACGATGATACCCGTGCCGACATCGAATCCGGGATCAAAGGAACGCCGGTTTTTGACGGTGAAATCACTTACCGTCCGGGCCGCGGGCCGATCCAGGTCAGTGTCTTCAACCCGTTAGACGTGATTGACGGCGAATATGAGCTGACGTTTGTGGATGAGAACATGGCCAATAATAAATTGGATAATATCGTTCGCTGGACGTTGAAGAGCCTGACCGATCCGAGTCAGCCGATCCTTACTTCCCAGAATACGATTGATTTCTTCAATGAAGAAATTGTCAAGCAATATGGTTTCACGGTCAATATTGGCCAGGTGAAAGAACCGGGCGTTACGCGTGACGCAGCGAATGGCATCATCGGCTACGAGGAAGAATACCTCAATGACAATGCAGCACCGTGGTTGAGCGGGATACCGGATGAGTATGCGCCGTCGGATAACCCGCTCGCATCCGCCATTTTCAATTACGTGCGCAACCGGACTGCAGAACGCGATTTTGAACTGGATCCCAAGCAAGCCTTCTCACAGGTAGGCCCGGGCTATTTCCTGCCTTACCGCATCGCGAACTGGTTCCGTCCGAACGGTGATCCGGATATTCCTTTCCTGACTCCCGCATGGCAGGATCGCAGCAATGCCAACAACATCGTGCGCAACCAGACGTCTTTTGCCGATCTGAACAACGTAGACATCGTGTTCACTTCCAATAAAGAGCTTTGGAGCCGTTGCGTGGTGATTGAAACGGCCAACCTATACTATCAGGATGCCGGGCTTCTGTCAGAAGGCGATCGCAAACCATTTGACCTCCGCAATAGTCCGAGCGTCTCAAAAGATGACAACGACAACGACGGCAAACCGGATCCTGATGGATCAGGAGAAGGAATGGGTTGGTTCCCGGGTTATGCCATTGACGTGGAAACCGGTCAGCGCCTCAACATCTTCTTTGGCGAAAACTCTGCCTACGACGGATCCTTGTTCCCCGAAGCTTTCAACGAATTGCCTACGGGCCGCGACATGATGTTCAACCCATCTTCACAGGAAATTTTGAACACAGGTGGTTTTGTATCCTTGTACAATTTCTACATGGGTGGTCAGCACTTCGTATACGTGACCAAGCAAGCTTACGATGGTTGCGCGTTTATCCGCACCCGCCTGACGCCTGGCCCTGTTGGCACGCTTAAAGTGAACGCAGTCCGGGAAATTACCTGGGCAGGTTTCCCCTTGATGGAAGGCGGACAGCGCATGAAAGCTTACAAAGACGGGTTGATTCCTGAAGACCTCGTCGTCAAACTGAGAGCCACTAATCCTTATGCGGTGCGCATTGGAACGGGTGAATTCAATGGATACCCGACCTATCGCTTCAAAATTGAGGGCAAACAAGCCAGCGCGCTGACTGCGCCTGAAGTGGAAACTGCATTAGATATGATCAATGTGGTGCCGAACCCATACTATGGCTACTCCAACTACGAGAATTCTGCGTTTGAGACGACGGTCAAAATATCGAACCTGCCGGCCAAGTGCGTAGTGAGCATCTATACGCTGGACGGTAAATTCATCCGCCAGTACGTTCGCGATGAAATAGGTGGGATACTGCTTGGCAGTAACCGAGCCATCAGCCGGACGCAGATTAGCCCCGATTTGGAGTGGGATATCAAGAACAGCAAAGGCATTCCAATTGCCAGCGGTGTTTATCTGATTCACGTGTCGGCAGAAGGCCTGGGTGAACGCACCATCAAGTGGTTTGGGGTCAGTCGCAAGTTCGACCCGTCAGGACTTTAATAAATAATCATAATCCCGGGGTTGTCTAATACAAATTACACAACCCCGGGCATTCATTCAACTATAAAAGGCAATCTTATGAATAAATTGCTATACTCCTCCCTCGTCGTTTTGCTTTTTGGCGCCACCTGTGTTCCTGCGTTTGCAGGTAACCCGGATCGCCAGGGCGAGGCAGGCGCTTATGAACTTCTGATGGCTCCCTATGCAAAGATGGCCGGGCTGCACTCCATGAACACCTCTTCGGTGACTGGCGTGGAAGCCATGCACCTCAATGTGGCGGGCTTGGGCAGGATTAATAAAACAGAAGTGAGCCTGGGTCATGCCATCTACCTGCAAGGCACGGGCATCAACATCAATGCATTTGGACTCGCCCAGCGCGTTGGTAAAAACGGCGCATTTGGCATTAGCCTCATGGCGCTCGATTTTGGAGACATCCGCGTGACTACGACCTCGCAGCCGGAAGGCACCGGTGCTACCTTTTCGCCAAGTTTTTTTAACATCGGGTTTTCTTATGCGCATGTGTTTGAAAACAAAGTTTCCGTAGGTGTTTTGGTGAGAGGCGTTTCTGAATCAACCGCAGATATTTCTGCCTTTGGGTTTGCCATTGACGCTGGCGTTCAGTATGTAACCGGCCCACAGGACAATTTCAAATTCGGGATTTCACTGCGCAACATTGGTTCGCGTATGGCTTTCAGCGGTGAAGGTTTGTCCTTTCAGGGCCCGGCTGCCGGCTCCAGCCCGCAATACCAGCTGACCTTCGATCAGCGCACTACGGGATTTGAATTGCCTTCTATGTTGAACATTGGCTTGTCATACGATTTCATCCTGGCTGAAAAAAGCCGGTTCACCATGTTGGGGAACTTCACTTCGAATTCATTTTCCCAAGACCAGATTGGCGGCGGCATAGAGTTTTCTCTGAACGACATGTTTATGCTGCGCGGCGGTTACAGATACGAGTTTGGGTCGGATGACGTAATTACCCGTCCGATTTACACTGGCTTGTGCGCGGGCGCTACCCTGCAGGTGCCATTGAGCAAAGAAAAGCGGAATACACACTTCGGTATTGACTACGCTTACCAGCAATCGCGTATTTGGAATGGTACCCATAACATCACCGTGCGATTCAATTTGTAATAGTATTTGACTTATTGCCCGGGATTGTGTATATTTGTCCTGGGTTTAAAGGCGAGAACGTTTCTGTGCATCGTGCGGAAACGTTCTCGCCTTTTTGTGCGAAGCAGGGAACCGCCTGTTGTGACTGAGCATCCGGGGTAACTTGCCTGAAAAACTTCAACAACCCAAAACGGATATTACCTGATGTCGAAGTGCAAACCTTCGCACCCCACTTTTTAACTCATTTGACTAAGAAAAAATTATAGAACCATGTCAGCGATCAACTACCTGACCAAAGAAGGTTACGAAAAGCTCAAGGGCGACCTGGATGAAATGAAAACCCATGGCCGCGACGAGATGGCCAGAGCGATTGCGGAAGCGCGCGAAAAAGGCGACCTCTCGGAAAATGCAGAATATGATGCAGCCAAAGACGCCCAGGGTATGCTGGAACTGAAAATCAACGAGATGGAAAAGGTGATGGCCACGGCCCGAATCCTTGACGAGAGTCAGTTGGATACCTCCAAAGTAACCGTGCTTTCCAACGTGACCATCCGCAGTGTAAAAACCGGGAAGGATGTGACCTACAAATTAGTTTCAGAAACGGAAGCAGATTTGAAAGCAAAAAAAATCTCTGTTGGCTCGCCTATTGGGCAGGGATTGCTGGGGAAAACGATCGGGGATATCGCCACGGTTGAAACCCCTGGCGGTCAAATGGAGTTTGAAATCGTTGACATATTTTTCCAATCTTAACTGTGCGGCAACCCAACCGACTGTAGGCGCTTTTGGCGCTGAAAGCCGGTTGAGTGCCGGTCAATTGTCTGGCCATGGCAAGTATTTTCACCAAAATCGTAAATGGAGAAATCCCCTGCTACAAAATTGCGGAAACGCCGGAATACTTAGCTTTTCTCGATATCCGGCCCCTGCACAAAGGACATACTTTGGTGATCCCGAAACAGGAAATTGACTACTATTTCGATTTAGACGATGAGACCCTCTGCGGATTGATGCGTTTTGCAAAGCGCGTGGCAAAAACCATAAAATCTGCAATTCCCTGCAATCGCGTAGGCGTGGCCGTTGTGGGTGATGAAGTGCCCCACGCACACGTCCATTTGATCCCGTTTCAAACCGTTCGGGACATGCTTTTTACCAATACTCCCCTCAGCTTCAGTTCTGCCGAAATGGAAGCCATTGCAGCCTCCATCCGGGAGCATTTCCAGTAAAGACAAAAATCTATCGTATGAAGTTTGCGCTTCCTATTCCCGTTTCGGAGCTTGCGAAAAAAATTGACGCAGAGCTGATCGGCGATGCGAGTCTTATAGCTACCGGCATCAACGAAATCCACAAAGTAGAGCCTGGTGACATCACGTTTGTAGACGTGAAAAAATATTTTGCCAAGTCACTGAATTCGGCGGCTACCATCATTCTCCTTAACGAAGTGGCCGAATGTCCGCCGGGCAAGGCGCTCCTGTTGTGCAACGATCCTTTTAAGGTTTACAACAGCATCGTACTCGAACATCGTCCTTTCCGGCCCCTGACCACGGTAATCAGCGATACCGCCGAAATTGATCCTTCCGCCATCATCGAACCCAATGTCGTCATCGGGCATCACGTAAAAATAGGCCGCAATTGCTATATTCAGGCAAATGTAACCATTGCGGAACACACGGTGATCGGCGATGAGGTGGTCATACAGTCGGGTGCCCTCATCGGTACGGACGCTTTTTATTTTAAAAAAACCGAAGCCGGTTATGAGCGCTGGCGTTCGGGTGGCCGGGTGGTGCTGGAAGACCGGGTGGAAATCGGCGCGGGCTGCACCATCAACAAAGGCGTTTCGGGCGATACGATCATTGGAGCCGGAACCAAATTAGACAGCCAGGTACACATCGGGCACGATGCGGTCATTGGCAAAAACTGTCTGCTGGCGGGCCAGGTAGGCGTTGCAGGCAATACCACGCTGGGCGACGGGGTGGTGCTTTTTGGCCAGGTTGGCATTGCACAGAACCTGAAAATTGGAGACAAAGCGGTTGTGCTGGCCAAGTCGGGCGTCTCCAAAGACCTCGAAGGTGGCAAAAACTATTTTGGCTACCCGGCGACCGAAGCGATGACTAATTACCGCGAAATGGCGGCGCTTCGGCATTTGCCGGAGTTCTTTAGCAAGTACTATAAGTAGATGTTACATATTGTCTTACTTTTGCGTCCAATTTTAAAAAAAACATACGGATGAAAAAAATCACTTTGTTTCTTGCCCTGCTGTTGACAGGTGTTGTTGCTACCCAGGCTCAAAAATACGGCCACCTGAACTTTGGCACTCTGTTGTCTGTCATGCCCGAAACGGATGCTGCTGATAAAGAACTGGAAATCCTCCAGAAGGGATTGGTGGCGAAAGGCGAAGAATTGGCCAAAGCGTTCCAGGCTAAATACGTCAAAGCTGTGGAGGAAGTGCAATCCGGTGCTTTGTCGCCTTTGCAGCAACAGCAAAAACAGGAAGAACTTCAAAAAGAACAGGCGGAGATCGGCAAATACGAGCAGGAGATTTCGCAGCAATTGGAAGCTAAAAGGGCGGAGCTGCTGAAACCCATCGTTGAGAAAGCGCGCACAGCCATTGACGAGATCGCAAAAGCCGGCGGCTACCTGATGGTTTTTGACAGCAGCGTCTTCAATGCCATCCTTTTTGCACAACCTGCTGACGATCTAATGCCGGCGGTTAAAGCAAAACTGGGAATCAAGGAATAATTATGTCTGTTTTTAGAGTCCGATAGCTGCGTTGTGCTCGGCCCCCAAAACCGTCATTCCGCCCGGCGGGACTTGCGCTTTTGGGGCGAAGCATGCCTTGCTCCCGGACTTTAAAGAACAATTGGTAAGCTCTTACCGAAAAGTTTAAAATTTCCTTAGTTTTGCCGTTCAAATAAACAGATTGACATGAGCAACAGCAAATCTTTTGCCTTTGACTGGTTGATGACACTGGCTTTCTTAGGTGCGATTATTGTATTTCTGATGGTAATGCCGGAGTGGTTTTGGGTGGTGCTGCCGTTCTTCCTGACTTTTTTTGTGAAGGCACTGGATAGCATGTAGTGGCGGTATGGAACTCTACGATCAGATACAGGAAGCATGCGCCTGGCTGCGCACACAAACGGATTTTCATCCGCGCTACGGCATCATTCTGGGTACGGGACTGAGTAATCTTTCTGATGAAATCGAAAAGGTAGCGGAAATCCCGTATGGACAAATTCCGCATTTTCCGGTTTCGACCGTTCAAAGCCATAAAGGGAAGCTCGTTTTTGGCATGCTCGCGGGCAAACCCGTTGTCGCCATGGCCGGCCGCTTCCACTATTATGAAGGTTATTCGATGCAGCAGGTGACTTTCCCCGTGCGGGTACTTAAATTTCTGGGTATCGAACAGCTCCTCCTTTCCAATGCAGCCGGCGGGCTTAATATTGCTTATCAGGCCGGCGATCTGGTTTTTATCAAAGATCACATCAACCTCCAACCGGAGAACCCCCTGCGTGGGCCCAACGACGAACGCCTTGGGCCGCGGTTCCCCGATATGCTGGGCACCTACGACCGCGCCCTGAATGCAAAGGCTTTAGCCATTGCCCAAAAGCACAATATCCGTGCGCACGAGGGCGTCTACTTTGGCTGGCAGGGACCGAACTTAGAAACGCCTGCTGAATACGAATTTCTGCACCGCATTGGCGCCGACGTTGTTGGCATGTCTACCGTACCCGAAGTTCTGGTGGCGCGCCACATGAGCCTACCTGTTTGGGTAGTGTCGGTCATTTCCAATCAATGCTATCCGATTGAAGCCATTCAGGAAACTTCCGTAGAAGACGTGATTGCTGCCGTGGAAAAGGCCGGTCCCCACATGTCGTTGGTGGTCAGGGAATTGTTACAGGAGATGGGATGAGTTGGGCAAAATTTGCCCCTTGCCAATTTGTCCCTCGGCATTTTGATTCTAACCGAGGCGGGGGTTCCCGACCTTAGCCATAGCTAAGGGAGGCGGTTCCCCAACGAAGGGTAGGAGCAAAAGGCCTCCTGGAAAAGTGGACAGTTATTATTTCAGCGACCCTAAACAGAACATCCTTTGCAAAACAAGATAAAGTTTGGCAGAATGCTTTCTTAGGCTTATATTGGGACAGAAAAAATTACGCTAACCAATAAAGCACATGGACTGGATATTCAGCATTCGGGCGAAACTCAAAATGGCTTTTTTATTGGGGATCATCTGTTTATTGGTGTTGATGAATATCTATTGGGAGCGCAGCAACATGACCAGCATGAACGACTCCTTTTGTTCCATTTACGCCGACCGGCTTCTACCTGCGACGTATGTGTTCCAACTGACCGATCATTTGTACCAGAAACGCCTGATCTTAGAGCACCAACTCCACCACCACGACACCCTGGAAGCTGCCGAAGCCCTGCGGCAGGTGGCAACCCACAATAAAGCGATGGACACCCTGATCGCCGATTTTGAGGCCACTTACCTTGTTAAAATGGAAGGGCAATTGCTCGGCGCTTTCAAACAGCAACTTGAAGACTATAACCGTTTGGAAAAAAGCCTGCTGGAAGCGGCGCAACTCCGGCAACCGTTTGAAAAGGATCGGGTCGGCCTGATTGCCTTATTTGATATCACCCTGAACGAACTCACTCAACTAAGTCAGCTCCAGATTGACGTTGGCCGAGCCATGCGCGACGATTCCCTGCGCCTGCTCGCCAGTACCAAAGTGCTCACCATGCTGGAAGCAGCCCTGATCGTCATTATTGCCCTCATCATCCAGGGTTTGGTTTTTGCCTCGCGGTCGATGTCGCCGCCGATGCCGCAAAGGCACGATTTGAATTGAAATCGTTATATCCCCTTAATCCGTTCCCAAAGCCGACGGAACGCTGCGCCCGCATCCGGGGGCTGCTCGCGGTTTTGTTGGGCATTCAATACTCCATTTTTATCCTTTAGGATAAATCGAAACACAAAATCCTTTTCGGTTTTGAAGGTTTCTCCCAGCGAGCCAAAGCGCAGGTCGTTGAATTGGAGCGTGCCATCGGGGTGGACAAATACGGTGTAATAGCCGTTGGAAAACCATTTCAGGATACCTGCAACGCGGTCATTTTCGTAGGGCTTTAGCAAGTTGTGCCCTTTCGGAATGGTGGAAAACTCAAGCACACGCGGCTCGCGGTCAAGCAGGGAATACATGCCGTGGTAATAGGCGGTATCCCCTTCGGCAAGCCCCTGCCAAAGGATGTTGTTAAAAATGGACGGCGAAACCGTCATGCGGTGGTAAGCGATGCCTTCGCGTTGCAACGACTGCTCAAAAATTTCATGGACGCGGTATTTGTTGTAAAAAGTGAAGATCATGTAAGCACTGCTGATGGCAATGCCGAGGTAGTTCAGCCGCAGCCGCCACTTGCTGCCGCGTTGCCGCCGGGAAGCAAGAATCAGGCAAATCAGGAACGGAAGGGTATAGAGCGGATCTACCACAGAAATATTGTCAATGGCGGCGCGGTGGTCGTGAAACGGCTGAAAAAGTTGCGTACCGTAAGTGGTGCAGGTGTCTAACAACGGGTGCGTAACGATGGCCCAGAAAAACAGCCACGCCCAGGCTTGCCAGCGGATGGGTTCTGCGTCTATATGGCGGTTGCGCAGCCGGCGAATCAGAAAGACTGTCACTGGGAAAATCATAATCACTGTGCTCACCGAAAAGCCGATGGCTCCTGCGTCGGCTGCTGAAAATGGCATGGGCAAACTACCGACCCCGATGAGCAAAAACAGCGACAACCACACCAAACCAGCTGATTTCCACCAATGCAACGGTGGTTTGGTGCCCATCCGGCTGACGAGCCAACCCAACAACAGCGGGGTCACTGCCGCAAAAAACAGCGAGTGGGTGATGGCCCGGTGAAAAGCCAGCGCGCTGATTTCATCGCTGACCAAATTGGCAAATACATCCATGTCGGGGATCGTGCCCCCGATTGCGCCCCACACCATTGCGCGGTTGCCTGCTTTTTTTCCAAGAACGACTTCGCCGACTGCGGCGCCGAGGGTGAGCTGCGTTAGAGAATCCATTATTCGGGTTGAAGAAATTTAAGACAACAACATGACAATTAGAACAATAAGGAGTACGATGACGCTCATTGTTATGTAAAAACTATTGTTGTTTCGATATTTATTATACAAATAATCCATCGCTTCGCGCCATTCTACTTTGCGTGCGATAGGTTCGATGACCAGTACAAAATACCGGCGCTCAAACTTGCGGGGATTCCCATAGCGGCGAAGGATAAAAAATTCTTTGTCCAAAAAAGCCAGTTCAAACACTTGTCCTGCGCCTTCTTCTACGTCCGTCTCATGATCGGTGACTTCCACTCGGGGCCCAAATGCTAATTTGTTCCCCATAAAACGCCAGCGCCCCAGTGTCAGTTCACCATCCGTAGATTTCAGGTATTCGCCCTCGTCGTTGAAGATATGCAGAACCAGCTCGTGGAAAGTTTCGTCGTCGCGCAATTCGATCCAATGCCGGCCTAAGTAATTCCCAAGCTCACGCAGGTCTTCGCTCCAGGGGCGTATCATGGGAATGATTTTGTCGAGCATTTCATCCATCGAATCCGCCATGGGCGGTTCGCTGTTGAGGGACTTGGTGATGCGGTCTAAGAACTTGGTTTCCACAAATCTTGCTGTTTGAAGGATTAAGAATCACGGCTGAAAACTGTTCTACGGGTAAAAATACGTTCATTTTTTTTCGATAGGGTCAAAAGACGGCAATTTCCCCAAAATGAGTGCTTCAAAGTCTGAATTTGCCCTCAATTCTTATCCAAAAAATAGAATTTTTGCTAACTTTTTTGGGTTTAAACTTATTCAAATTGTAGCCGTCAAAAGAAAAAGATGTCCAAAAGTTTGATTTTCTGAAACAATTATCGTAAATTATCGAAAATTAATTAAAAAAGGAGGTAATATGACTATCTTCAAAACTATCAACACCCTCACCCTCCTGCTGTTTACAACATCCTTTGGGATCTCGCAAGAGGTTGAAAAAGTGTTGGTTAAGTCCTTTAACTTGCAAGGCAGCCAGGCGGTCATACTTGAAATGGATGCACCTACTGAATTGAAAACGTGGAAGAATGACCTACTGCGCGTACAGATGACGATTACACTCAGCAATGGGTCTGAGTCCATGCTCAAGTCGCTGATAGAAGTGGGACGGTACAACCTGAAATCTGAAGTGGTTGATGGCCAATTTAAAGTTTTTGCACCCGCTCTGGCTAAAGAGGTAAAAATTGGAGGCAAAACGCTGGATGAACGCGTTTCCATTGTGGTTTATGGACCCGAAAGCGTTCAGGTCAAACTGACCGGGGCAGGAGCAGTTCAGGCTGCTGCGAGTGCCTCTTCGATGTAGATCAGGCATCATCTTTTCTAGGATAAGCAAGAGCCATCCCAAGTTTTCGGGGTGGCTCTTGTCATTCGTGCTATCCGAAAACCGGTAGATCATAGTTGAAAAACAGGAGACATCCCGAATTTTCGTCAGGTCAGTCCTGTAGGAACCTAATGTCGGTAAACGGAGCTACAATAAAAACGGATTTTGGATACGGACACCGGCAATTACCCCGCCGTGGTGCAAATCTTCTGTAATAATCGCGTGGCAATGAGCGCTTTTCGCCGCGCTGATGATCAAGCTATCCCAAAAAGAAATTTGGTGAAGCGTATGAAGATCAATAGCCTCCTTAATCTGTTCAACACCAATGGTAACTACTTCAAAAAGAGCCAAATCATTTAAAATGGCTTTAACTTCAATGGGCGCTTGCTTAAACTTTCCGAGCATTACAGCAGTAAACTCATTCAGCACTTGAGTACTCAGTACAAATTTTACACGCCCGTTTGCTTGCCTCAAAAGGTCAAGACATTTCTGTTGCTTTTCCTGCTCATCTTTGCTAAAGCAATAAACAAGAAAGTTGGTGTCAAGAAAATATTTCCCGGTCATAAAGCGCTGATCTGTCCCACTTCCAGTCCCGGGTATTTATGCTCAGACGCTGGCTGTGATTAATTAATTTTTGGATAGGATCTTGCTCTGGAGGGCTCACCACCTGCCTCAATAAAGCCCGGATGAGTTCATTCAGACTGGATCCGTGTTTTTCTGCATATTCCCTGCTTCTGCTGAGCAAATCTTCGGGCAAGGACAAAGTTACATTTTTCATGGCACGCAGTTTATGTGTGCAAATATACACAGTAATTACAAAAAAAGCAAGCTAATCATTAATGGTTCCTGAGCTGGGACGATTAGAAATATAGCAATCCGCATAAAATGCCCCCTCTATTTTTCGTTATTGATCGCGGAAGGCGATATTTGCCTGCCGTATTGTCGTGGATTGTGCCTTTTGCACAAAACCAACGTCTAAATTTTGGTATCTTTCTTCTATCTCAATATCTCAAGAGCAAGCTAAACTCATGACAAAGACGATCCTGTTCCTTTTTACAGCCCTGCTGGGTAGTGTGCCCATGCAGGCTCAACTCCAGAAAGTGCTCCACCGCCCGTTTGAACTGGACAGTGCACAAGTTCTCGTGCTTGACTTGTACGGCGAATACCTGGTTCAGCCCTGGGCGGGCGACAATATCCTGGTCGAAACAACAGTCAAACTTTACCAGGCCAGCGACGGACTGCTGAAACACTTCATCGAAAAAGAAAAGCGCTACGAAATGGAAGTTGCCCGCGAAGGTGAGGTCTTCAAACTCGTTTCCAAAGACAAAAAACGCGCGACCATCAAAACCCCACACGGAGAGTGTTTTGAAACGGTGGAGGTTCGGATTTTCCTGCCCGACCGCTTCGATCCGGATGGCGACCATCGCTGGAAGCGCAAAATGGCGCCCGTTGAGGTGGAGAAGCTGGAACAAAACTAAAATATGGTTCGGGAAATTGAATTAAAACTGCTGCCCGCAGAAGTAAACGACCAGGCGACGCTCCACAGCAAAGCAGCCAAAATGTGCCGCTTGCGCGAAGACCAGATCGCTGAAGTGCGCGTGCTGCGCCGCTCGATAGACGCCCGCGGACCACAGCCGTTTTTCCTGCTGCGTGTGGCCGTCTATTCCGGCGAAACGCCGACGCCCGAACCCGCCCTGCTTGCGCAACTAAAACCGGTAGGCGACGCCCGCAGGGTGCTCATCGTCGGAACGGGCCCAGCTGGCTATTTTGCGGCGCTGGAACTGATTGAACTGGGCCTCAAGCCCGTCCTTTTTGACCGGGGTACGGACGTGCGCACCCGCCGCCGTGACCTGCGCGACATCCAGCAGTTCGGCAAAGTGAACCCCGACTCCAACTACTGCTTTGGCGAAGGCGGTGCCGGTACCTATTCCGATGGCAAGCTCTATACCCGTTCGCACAAGCGCGGCGACATTTACAAAGCCCTGCGCCTGCTGGTGGAACACGGCGCGCCGGACGACATCCTCGTAGACGCGCACCCACACATCGGCTCCAACAAATTGCCGAACGTGGTGGCCAATATCCGCGAAACGATCCTGCACTACGGCGGCGAGGTACATTTCGACAGCAAAGTCACCGATTTCCTGCTGCACGACGGTAAAATCGCCGGCATCGTGGTCAATAATGCAACTGAACATTTCGCCGACGCGGTCATCCTGGCCACCGGCCACTCCGCACGCGACATTTATTACTTGTTGGATCGCAAAGGCATCCGCGTCGAGGCTAAACCGTTTGCCCTCGGCGTGCGCATCGAGCACCCGCAACCACTCATAGACCGCATCCAGTACCGGCAACCGGCGCGCGACCCCAACCTGCCGGCTTCCAGCTACCGTTTGGCCTGTCAGGTGAACGGCCGCGGGGTGTTTTCCTTTTGCATGTGTCCTGGCGGTCTGGTCGTCCCGGCTGCCACCGCGCCAGGTGAAATTGTGGTGAACGGAATGTCTATGTCGAGGCGCGATTCGCCTTTTGCCAATTCCGGAACCGTAGTGGCTGTGGAATTGGAAGACCTTGCCGGTTTTCAGCAGCACGGCGTATTTGCCGGCTTAGAATTCCAGCGCCACGTGGAGCAAACGATGTTTGCCGCCGGCGATGGCAGCCAGCGTGCCCCGGCCCAGCGCCTGCCCGATTTTGTGGCGGGTCGCCTTTCGCCTGACCTGCACGCGACGTCCTACATCCCCGGACTGCTTTCTGGGCCAATGCACGAGCTGCTCCCGGCCGGCATTTCCGAACGCCTGCGCTTAGGTGTGCAGCAGTTCGGCAAAATGATGCGCGGCTACGACACCGCCGACGCGAACGTGATTGGCACGGAAAGCCGCACCAGTTCGCCCGTTCGCATCCCCCGAAACCCCCTTACCCTGATGCACCAAGACGCAATGGGGCTTTTCCCTTGCGGCGAAGGCGCGGGCTATGCCGGGGGGATTATTTCTGCGGCGATGGATGGGGAGAATGTGGCACGGGCAGTAGGGCGGTTTTTAGGTTCCAAAGTTTCATGACACCCTCACTAACCGTGCCACTAATCAGCGCACCACCATCATTTTCTGGTGGTAAACAGCTTGGTCTGGTGTCCCCACTCTGACCGTATAAATACCGTTGGTAAAGGTGCTGGCGTCAATTTGAATTTTTTGAAAAATATCTTCCGCTTCAAATACCCGCCGTCCCGTCGCATCAAAAACCACAACGCTGAACGTTTGTTCGGGCAGTTCAACAGCAAACGATTGCTGCGCCGGGTTGGGGTATACAAGAACCGGGCTATCCGCTTCAATCTGGTTGTCTACGTTGGTGACATTGCACATGACAGTATTGAGTTTTTGCCAAATGGTGTCGTTGAAGGTGACCGGAACTTCGCCTACGCCCGGCGCATTGCCCATGCGGATGTAAACTAAGTTCTGGCTGGGCACTATGTTAATGATTTGCCCGTTTTTTCCCAACGCTGCAATCATATCATCCGGCGCGCTCGCGTTCAGGTCAAAAGGAAAAACAAACTGGAGGCCGGGCGCCATAAAAGACCCCTTGCCATTCAGCCACCACAGGTAGCCATAAGATTTGTTGAGTTGTTGGGAGGTATTCACCATTTGATTAAAATAGGCCGTATCCGTCAAAACGGGCGTATTGTTCCATTTGCCTTTGTTCAGCATCAGCAGGCCGAAGCGAGCCATACTTCTTGGTTTGCTGAAAAACACGTTGTTGTAATCTATCTGCAAAAAAGTACCGGTCATGCCGGTCTGTGTTTTGATTTTTTGGTTGACATAAGCATTCAGCGTTTGGCCGGTAGCCGCCTCAATGACCCCGTCCAGCAGGGTATAAGGCCCGTTGTGGTAAGCCCAACGCGAGCCCGCGTCGGCTTTGTATTGCAGGCAATTCGGGAGGGTGCAATAAGGGTCGCCCGTGCCGTCGTCCAACCCGGAAGTCATGGTGAGCTGATTGCGGATGGTAATGTTCGCCTCTTTGTCGGGCGGGCAGGAAGTCCAGCCGGTGCCGAGGTAGTCGGAAGTAACGTCTTCGATAGACAGGTGTCCTTCCTGCTGTGCAATCCCTACCGTGAATGCCGTCAGCGTTTTTCCTGCCGAAGCCCAGTACCAGAGGCTGTCCTGCGTGAAGGTTCCGAAATATGCTTCAATGACAATTTTGCCGTCTTTCAGTACGATGAAAGCCTTGCTGTTTTGGGTCTCCAGATAGTCAAGCAGCTCGTCAATTTTGTCCGGGCACCAGCCCAATGATTCCGGCGAAGTGGTGCTCCAGGTATTGCCGACTAACGGTGGGAAGTAGATGTTTTGAGCCTGGAGCGCAAAGGAAATCAGGCCCGGAATCAGGAAGAGTAGGATTTTTTTCATGGTAAGGATGTTGTTTCGGGGTTGGACTAATGGAAAGAGGGAAGGTTTAGTGGCTCCTTACTTAGTGTCTGTCCATTTAGTCGGGTGTCTGTTCTTTAGCGTTCGAGAGCAAGGCACGCGAAGACCCCAAAAACGGGAGTTTACCAGCGTAATTGACCGATTTTGGGGTCGAGCGTAACGCAGGTATCGGACTATAAAGACGGCCACTACTTATACCCCTCCCGCAACAAAAACACTGACATCAGCACCACCGGCAAATAATTCAGCGTAGCCAGCAGGATGCCGTTTCGGATATGAACGGGTTGCATCTGACCCTTGGCACCCAACTGAATGCAGTCTATGATCACCTTGCCCGCAATATACCCGCCCCAGAGCAGGAAAGCCCAGCAAACGACGAGGTTAACCGTGCGTATAAACCCAGGCAATGGCGTGTTGGTCAGGTGAAAAAATAGGTAAACCCCAATGAAAAGGCATAAGAAAGTATAATTGAGGAAATTCATGGCGAGTCAGTTTTGAGTGATTAGTTCCACCTTGCGTTTTTGCCGCTCAGTATAACAACGCCCAACCACAACAGGTAGGGAAGCGCCACGACCATCGGGATGCAGACAACTGACAATGCAGCCCTATTGTTCCCGTGATTTTTGAGATACAGACTGCCGCAAATAAGGAGCAGCATGGCTGCAAACAAAACGACCCAAAGCCAGATGTATCTGGAATTCGGCGCAGCATACCGGCCAAAGACGCCCGTAATGAACTCCCGATGGCCAAAGAGGGTGATGAGTACATCCAGCAGCCAGATAATCCAAAAGAGGACGAGTGTTGTTTTGGACATTGTTTGTTTTGGGAAGAAAGAAACGAAAAAACACAGACAAAGTCAACTATCCTTATTCTTTTTACTCCACCACCACCTTTCTCCAAAGCACCTTTTCACCAATGATGATCCGGGCCAGATAGACCCATTGATAGGTATAACCTGCTACATCGCCGGAAGGCACTAAAAAAATTGAACCGTCGGCAGAGCCGGAGCAAAGCGGGGCGACCAATTCAGCAGCCGGAGTTGGAAGATCAGAGACGTTGATGCTAAATGAACAAGAAGTACTATTGCCGCTTGGATCCATCGCTTCCAGTGTGATCAAAGTTTCGCCAAATGGCAGTATACTTCCGATCGGCAAATCAGCAGTCACTTCAACCGGAATAAAAACCAATTCATTGCCGCACAATTCGACCACGGGAGGATGCTGATAATCCAACACAATATTGCACCCAATCGCATTCACGTTAAAAGGGCATTCCAGCTCAGGAGCGATGGTATCAAGCACCGTAACCGGAAAATCGGCCGTGGTTTCGTTCCCTGCCGCGTCAATAGCGGTAAGTATGATGGTTTGGATGCCGGTTTCGTCGCATAAAAACTCACTTTTGTTGAGTTGCAATTCCACAATACCGCAATTGTCTGAACTGCCGTTATCCGCCATTTCGGGGGTGATTTCCGCTTCACCAATTACATTCAGGTACACCGTTAGAGGTTGTGCCACAACGACCGGCGGGTTGAGATCTGGCAACAAGGCAACGGCTGTTGAAGCGGTCAGGCTGCAATTGTTGGCGTCGGTTATGCTGACCGAATAGACGCCGGCAGCAAGCCCGGAAATCAAAGGGTCAGTATCACCATTCGACCATTCAAAGGTAAAGGGTTCGGTTCCGCTCGCCACAGCAGCGGTAACACTACCGGTCATATCGTCCTGGCAAACCATATCGGTGGGCGTTAATGCTACGGCAAAGCCACTGCAAATAGCGTTATTGACCTCAGCCGCCGTAGAAGCGGTGCAACCCTGACTATCCGAAGCGGTCACACTGTAAGTACCGGGCACCAACCCGGTGATGGCAGCGGTTGTGGCACCTGTACTCCACACGAAGGTGTAATCCGATGTACCCCCTGTGGCCATCGCCGTTGCGGCACCATCTGATGCGCCGGGCACCGTTTCTGCTGTGGTGAGGACATTGACAATCAAAACCGGCGGTTGGGATACCATTGCGCTGCTGGTAGCCGTACAGTTGCCGTTGGTGGTTGTGACGCTGTAAGTGCCAGCTACCAGGCCGGTGATTGGTGCAGTTGTTGCGCCCGTTGACCAGGCATAGGTATAGTTGCCGTTACCCCCGGAGGCTATGGCCGTAGCCGTACCCGTATTGTTGCCAAAACAGTTAACCTGGGTCATCTGAACTTCAAGTCCCAGCGCTGTATTGATTACAACGCTTGCCTGATCCGTAGCGGAACAGCCGTTGTTTTGATTGGTCACCGTCAGCGTATAGGTTCCTCCCAGATTCACCATTGGCGTTGCCGTTGAACCACCGCTCAAAATGCCGGAACCACTCCAGGCATAAACAATATTTGCGCCCGAAGAAGACCCGCTACCATTTAATTGTATTTCAGCATTGGTACAGGCAATGCTGGTATCCGGGCCCGCACTGGCAACAGGCAACGTGGTATTGCTTAGTACCATCACCTGGCTGCTTGCGGTGCAACCGTTGGTTTGATTGGTGACGGTCAGGGTATAAGTTCCGGCTGCGTTCACCACAGGTGAAGTCGTTGTTTCCCCGCTCACGATTCCCGGCCCTGCCCAGGCATAGGTAATATTTGCGCCTGAAGAAGAACCCGTACCGTTGAGGGGCACGGTTGTTGTGATGCAGGTAAGGGTTTGTTCCGACCCTGCATTAGCTGTTGGCGGGGTTATGCTGCCGGCAACTATAACCTGGTCGGTTGACGAGCAGCCGTTGGTTTGGTTCGTGACGGTCAGCGTATAGGTCCCGACAGCGTTCACCACAGGCGCGGTCGTTGCGCCGCCACTCACAATCCCCGAACCTGTCCAGGCATAGGTGATGTTTGCGCCGCTTGCAGATCCGGTGCCATTCAGCGTCAAGGAAGTGGCACTACAAGTGAGCGACATATCGGTGCCTGCGTTGGCTGTTGGTGGTGTCGTATTGGTTGTCACGATCACCTGGTCGGTCGCAGAACAGCCATTGGTTTGGTTGGTGACGGTCAGCGTATAGGTGCCTGCCAGGTTTACGACAGGCATATTGGTCGTGCCGCCGCTGACAATCCCCGGTCCGTTCCAGCCATAAATGATGTTTGCGCCGGATGAAGACCCGCCCCCATTCAATACAGCGGTCATATTGGTGCAAGTGATGACCCTGTCGGGGCCTGCGCTGGCCGTTGGCGGAGTAGTGCTGCCCGTCACACCGACCTGGTCTGTGGCCGTGCAGCCGTTGGGCTGGTTGGTCACGGTTAGGGTATACGTACCTGTTAGATTGACCACCGGCGAGAGCGTAGTTCCTCCGCCGACGATGCCCGGCCCCGTCCACTGGTAGGAGATACCCGCTCCGGTTGAAGACCCCGCTCCGCTCAGTGTAGCGGTAGGGTTGGCACAGGAAATGACCCTGTCTGGCCCTGCAAAGGCGGCTGGCGGAGTTGTATTGGCAGTAATGGTGACCGAAGTGACGACCGGGCATTGACTGGCGTCGGTTGCTGTGACAAAATACGTTCCCGGCGTGCTAAATACCGCCGATACCCCCGATGCCCCCGTTGACCAGGCATACGTATAACCGGGCACGCCGCCGCTTGCCTGGGCCGTTGCAAAACCGTTTGGGTTGGTGCAGGAAATATTTCCGGAGGCCGTGATGTTGACAAAAAGCTGGGGAGGGGAACTGATGGTGGTCATTCCAACGCCCATATCCCCCAAGCCATTCATGATCGTGACGAAGTAGGTTCCGGCAGACAGGTTGTTGATGGACTGTTGCATAGACCCTGTTGACCACATATAGGAATATGGACCACCACCGCCACCGGATGGATTGGCGGTGGCAGTACCGTTGCTTCCGCCAAAACAAGTTACCGGGGTGCTACTGACATTGGGGATAATCGGGCCGCTCGTGGCGTCTAAGGTGCCGCTGGCCACCGTTGTGGTGACAAAGTCGCCCGTAGTACTGTTGTTGTTATTGACGAGATTAACCGCAGCGTACAGGGTAATAGGGTAGATAGGGTTTGATGTTGGCCTTGCAAAGAGAATTTATTCGGTTGACGGAAAATCCGGCAGTTCCAAACGCCGGATCTGAGCAGCAGCGGGCAGAACTGGCAATTGATTTGGGATGCCCGAGATGAGCGTGACGTACTTACGCCTTCGTATACCGGGCGCTAAAGACAGACCCTACACCGTTTCCACATAATCCAAATCCTTATGGAAGGTCTCCTTCATTCTCCAAAGGGATAAAAACGCGATGCCGATACAAACCGCCCCTACAATATAAGCCGCAGTGATCACGCTGCCCGTAGCGCCGGGGTCTTTCAGGTATTTAAAAGACATAGAAATGGGAACCAGCATGCCGCGCGCAAAATTGGGCACCGAGGTAGCCACGGTGGCGCGCAGGTTGGTGCCGAATTGTTCGGCGGCAATGGTAACAAAAATAACCCAAAAGCCGGCGGAAATGCCCAGCAGGAAGTGTGCAAAATACATCATTGCCGGGCTTGAAAAATCGCTCGTCAGGTAATATAGAACTGCGAAAAGGTCTGCAACCAGAAAAATCCACATCACCTTCAGGCGGCTTTTTAGATATTGACTGAGGACGCCCGCAAGGATATCACCGAGAATCAGGCCGGTGTAGCAAGCCGCGATAGCGTTGCCACCGGTGACGCCTTCCAGCCCTTTTACCGCAGCAAATTCAGGTGCCAACGTGACCAAAATGCCCACCACAAACCAGGTCGGCGAACCAATTAACATGCACCGCATGAACCGGACGAAACGCTCTCGCTGGGTGAATAGCGACAAAAAATTGCCCCGGCTGATATTTTGATTGCTTTTGACTTCTTTAAATATCCCGCTTTCGGAGACGCTGATTCGAAATACCAGCAAAGCGATGCCCAAACCGCCGCCGATAAAATAGCAGTTTTGCCAACTGAAATTGGAGCTGACAACCCAGGCGAGCAAGGCACCCGACAACCCGATACTGGCTACCAGCATGGTGCCATACCCCCTTTTTTCTTTGGGCAATATTTCGGAAACCAGGGTGATGCCGGCACCCAATTCTCCGGCCAGGCCAATGCCGGCAAAAAAGCGGCAAAAAGCGTATTCTGCCGGCGTGGAAATGAACCCGTTGGCAATATTTGAAATGGAATATAGCGCGATGGAAAAATACAACACGGAAACGCGGCCTCTTTTATCCCCCAAAATGCCCCAAAATACCCCGCCAATCAACATGCCGATCATCTGCCAGTTGAACAGCGAAATCCCGACATCGGTAAGCGCCTGGCCCGATAACCCCAGGCTTTCCAGGCTCTTGACCCGGACAAATCCAAAAAGCAACAAATCGTAGATGTCTACAAAATAACCTAATGCCGCAATGATGACGGCTGCGTTTAAAATCTTTGTGTTCTTGTCGTGCTGAGCTCCCATGAACGTTTTTTTGTTGTTTTGGCAACGGAACAGAGCTGTTGGTCTTCCAAATGCTAACAGCTCTTGAACAGCGGAATACAGACACTTACTATGCTGCCTGCCAAAGATACATATAGATTTGAATGAGAAAAAAATCTAATAGTAAATCTGGGGGATGGGCTGATCGTGGTCACCAGTTTTAGCTGGTAGACCAAATCAGTAAAAAGGCTTACACGAACTCTAAAGACCGACACTATTTAAAGATTTGTTAAACGCCCCCTGCTCACAAATTACCATCGTACCTTTGAGCGTTCTCCTCACAAACACAATAAAATGAAAAGATTTTTGCTCTTACTCCTGATGGTTGGTTCGGTCAGCTTTGCGGCAAACGCACAGTTTGATCTGAAAAAAGAAACCAGCAAACTGTTGAAAAAAACCACCGGCGTGGACGGCCTTAGCAACGAAGACATCGGCAACGGCCTCAAAGAAGCGCTCAATGCCGGCGTACAAAAAGGCGTAACCAACCTCAGCGCCACCGATGGCTACTTCAAAAACGCTTTATACAAAATCCTGATTCCGGAAGACGTACGCACCATCACCAGCAAACTGAAGCAGGTGCCGGGCTTTGGCAACGTTGAGGATCAACTGATTGAAAAAATGAATCGGGGTGCGGAAAAAGCGGCGACAAAAGCAGCGCCCATTTTCGCAAACGCCATCACTTCCCTGACCTTCCAGGATGCCCTGAATATCCTCATGGGCGAAAAAAATGCCGCCACCCAATACCTCAATAAAACGACGGGCAACCCGCTCTACCAGGAATTCAACCCCATCATCAAAGCTTCGCTGGAAGAAGTGGGCGCGATGAAGTATTGGGCAGATTGCGTCACAGCGTACAACAAAATCCCGTTCGTGAAAAAAGCCAACCCGGATCTGCCGGATTACGTGACCAAAGAAGCGCTGAAAGGTCTCTTTGGCATGGTGGCCGAAAAGGAACTGGAAATCCGCTCCAACCCTGCCTTGCGGACGACGGACTTGTTGAAAAAAGTATTCGCAAAACAGGATAAGTAGCCTTGATAGGGGACAAGTTGGCAAATTTGCAAATTTGCCAACTTGCAAATTTGCCCCTTTTTTCTTACACCAACCGCTTCACCCGCGTCTCTCCCGACAACTTCCCATCCGCGCCAAGCGACGACAACAAATTCAACCCCGGTGTTTTGCCAGGCTCTATGCTGCCCAAATCTTGGTCGAAGCCCAGCGCTTCCGCGCCATTGAGCGTGGCCCAGCGCAGCAGGGTTTCAAACGGGATGTAGGATTGATAGCGGGCAATGGCTTTCATTTCTTCCAACACCGACAATTGCCAGTTGGAAGTCAGGCTGTCGGTTCCAATAGTTAGGCGGGCGTCGTTTTCCAAAAAATGCTGGTAGAAAGGCATCCGATTTTCGATGTAAAGGTTGGCGTTGGGGCAAGTGGCCCAGTAAACGTGTTCGCTCCAACCCTGAGCCGCTTGAATGTCTTTCGGCCCTGTCAGCGTGTTGTGAACAAACAGGGTGCGGCAGTGCGGATCCATGTTTTCCAACGCGTAATGGATGGCGGTTTTTCCGCTGGCGATGAAGCCGTCGAGCGGGATGTCGAATCCTTTGTAAAAATCTATGAATCCGCCGGTTTTGCTCAGGAATAGCGCGTCTTCATGCGGCGTTTCCTGGTTGTGAATGCTGATCGTATCACCAGGGCCGTTCGCTGAGTTGAGGCGTTGGAACAGCTTGCGCGACACGGAGTAGGGCGCATGCGGGACAGCGCTTTTCCGATTGCCATGTGCACTGCTTTGGCCTGCCAGTACCGTTTCCGCTTGTTGAAAAGTGCGGTCTGCGTTATCGTCTGAAAGGAAGTCGAACGCCTCCACAAAGGTGTAGTAGCGGATGCGGCTTTTGTCTTTTTGTGCAGCGGTGTCTATTTTGTTGGAAATGTCGCCCACGGCTACGATGCCGGCTTCGTACATCTCCTGATCCGCTTTTTCAATGGCGTCCAAAATTTCTTCCATCGGAAAATTCCGGAAGGAGACCACGTTGTGTATAAAAGGCAGGAGCCCTGTTCCTGTATCCACACGTCCTTTCATGTGCGACAACTCTAAGTGGCAGTGGGTATTGACAAACCCCGGCACAATCGCGCCGGCATGGTATGCTAAGCTGGCCGGATCGTGGGAGTCGCGGGGTTCGATGGCGAGGATTTTTCCCGCATCGTCAGTGATTACAACGCCGTTTTTAATGGGCGCCGAAGCAACAGGGTAGAGGTAATCAGCAGTGAATTTGCGCATGATGGGTTGCAAGTTTTGTGCGCAGCGAAAATAGGGATAGAACGCAATTATCCGATGTTTTTTTAATGGGTATACAGGGACAAAAAAAGCAGCCCCAACAAGAGGCTGCCGAAAATGCTCCATTTCAAACCAAACTTAATAGATTTTAGATGTCAGACATCAGATTTTAGATTCATCGTTACTCCTTCACCACCCGTATCGCCGGTACACCCGGCAAACCCACACTCACAAACCAGACCCCTGCGGGCAGCTCGGAAACCGTTTCCGAAAAATCGTTGCGGCCTTCAATTAGCGTGATGGGCGTATTGCGCACTACCTTGCCCGAAGCGTCCTGCCAACGCAGGAAAGTACGGGTTGGTTCAGCAATACGAATGCGGATTTGTGCGGTTTCGGAAACCGGATTCGGGAACAACTCCAGGGTAATATCAGCGCCAGTTGCAGGCGTTCCGGAAATACTGCCTGCCAGGGGCGCAATACCAGCGGGGCCTGCCAAAGTGTAGCGGGCCAGTTCATCCTGACTGGCAATTTCCACCCAGTTTTCAAAAGTATTGCGGGTGTGGAGCGGCAGGGGTGACCAGGTAGTACCGCCGTCGTCGCTGCGCCACACGATGAGTTCGTTTTCGTCCAATCCGCCCAGTTCGGCATCTAAGTACCAAAGGCGGAGCTGCGCGTTCAGGTTTTGATTGTACTCGGGCAGCACCTCGTACCACCGGGCGATGCTGTTGCCTGCCGGAGTTACCTGAGAAGCGCATCCCCGACGGAATTCGGCATAATCTTCCTGATCGCTATGCAGCACTACCAGTCCTATATTCCCGGGGCCTGCGTTGTTTTCGGCACCAGCCAACAGTTTTGTATAGAGCGTAGCGTAGCCGATACCCATTCCGGTCATCCGGCTGTTGTCGTTTTCAAAATAAAAGCTGCCGCCTTCATCCGTTAACCGAACCGTTTGATCGCCGGGCAGCAGGAATCCCCCGTAAAACAGGGCTGCTCCCCGAAAAGCTGCGTCGGCCTTCAGCGCTACGTCTGTGCTAAGGTGCGCATCAAAAAACGTTGTGGCAGCGCTCCCGCTGATCGTGGTTGGTTGCCCGGAAAAATGTACAGTGCTTTCTCCTGCTTCAAAATTGCCGTTGTTGTCGAAGCCTGCGCTTTGCAAAACAATGGCGGGGCTGCCGTTACAAACCACGTGGCTCTGGCTGCCGATGAAGAAGCTCCCCTGGGCCGAAGCGGCCTGTTGGCAAAGCCCCGCCATAAAAATGGCAATGATCCAATTCTTTTTCATAATGCTGGTTTTTTGAAGTTAAGGCTTGTGGGTGACAAACTGGAAAGCCGACTGGATGCCGACGTTGCTTGCATTGTAGCAATAAACCAGCAATTTGCCGCCGACGCTGGTAACTTTCGTGCGGGCAACGTCGCCGGCGGGCGTTACGCAGGTGATGTAATTGAGGTAGTAATAATCTTCGCCTTCGATGGTGATTTCGTAGCGTTTGTAGGTGTTGTTCCACACGCACGTAAAGTTGCCGGTGTTGGCGTGGATGACACCATTGGCCACGATCATCCCGTAAGCGATGGGCAGCAGGTTGGCATTGCCGGTTTTGCCGGAATGGTTCAACTCGCCGGAGGCAATGTTGATGCTGCCGAACGCATTGATGGCGCGTGTGCCACCCAATTGCACTACCGGCGCAATGGATGAAATGGCGGTTTCGGGGGTGGGCTCGGAATAGCTCACCTTATTGATGTCAATGCGGTTGTTGTTCGAGGTAATCTGGAATTCATTGTGGGAAGTGGGGCTGACTTTGTGCCGCATGGCAATCATGTTTGTATTTTCCGAGGAGGTTTCCATGAGCAGTTCGGGGCTGAAACCGCCCGGGTCTTTGATGACCACATGGCCTTCTGAAAGCACGCCGCCGTGTATGGTCATCACCGTATCCGAGCCGGGGTTGAGCGTCAGCAACTGTTGCCGCGCGATGAAGTCGTAGTTAAAAAAGTCGTAGAAAATATTCATGTGGCGGTTGGCACCGGATTTGCCTGCGGTGACCGAAAATTCGCCCCATTGCAGCGGCCCGGGTTGATCTACGCGGAACGACATCCCTACCCAGCCATCGTCGCTGCCGTTGAGGAGCAGGTCTTTGCCGGGTCCGGTATTTCTGATTTCGAGTTTGGCTAAGGGGTCGTTGGTGCCGATGCCAATGCTACCGGGGTTGTTGTTGAACATGTGATCGCCGCTGGCCGACCACAAGCCGCCGTCTGCGCCAAGCTGCGTCCAGATTGCGCCATTGAAGTAATAATATCCGGGTACGCCGTCAGTTTGAAAAACCATTAACCCGGTGGCCGGTGCGGCAATGGCTGATTTCTGGGCGACCGTCATGCGCGGCACCAATAGCCCTTTAGTGGTGGATTGTACATCGAGCATGGCCGAGGCGTGGGGTAAAGCGCCCGTTTCATTGATGGCTACATTTTGAGCACGCAGCGCGCCAGTAGCAGCAATTGTCACCATAAAGAGCAACAGTGTCAACTTTCTCATAGAAATGTTTTTTGGTTGTAGATGATCAATTGTTTTTTATAGTGTGCCAAATGGGAAAAAGATGCCCACGTTTTGACCTTTATGCTAACCAAAAAGAAAAGCGTTACCGAAGTGCAGAAAAAAAATTGCTGTACTTTGCCGCACGATAAAAAACAACCCATGCAAGGCTGGATCCTGTACCGAGATAAAATCACTGCACCGGAAATTGCTTCCCATGCCATAGACCGATTGATGGAATCGGCGGAAGCGAACGGCGTTTCCCTGAAAGTGGTGCGCCCCGAACAAATTGACCTCGTAGTAAATGCGCCGCAGCCAAACCTGATTGGGTTAGACGGGCGTTTGGTTCCGCTGCCCGATTTCATCATTCCGCGCACCGGAGCTGCCACTTCTTATTTGGCCTTGTCGGCGATCCGCCATCTGGAGCACCTCGGCGTTTACTCTTTGAACTCAGCAGCCTCTATTGCCGTTTCTCGCGATAAATTAGCGCAGATGCAATTGCTGGCGCAAGCCGGCCTCTCGGTTCCGCGCACCATGCTGGCGCAGTTCCCGGTTAACTTCGCCACGGTGCAACAAAACATCGGTATTCCCACTGTGGTGAAAGCAGTTTCCGGCTCCAAAGGCAGCGGGGTGTACCTGTGCCGCACTCCCGCCGAATTAGAAGAGATTATGATGCTGATCGAAAGCGTGAACCGGCAAGCTGCGGTCATCTTTCAGGAGTTCATTGAATACAGCCTCGGGCGCGATGTGCGCGTACTGACAGTAGGCGACCAGGCAATTGCCGGCATGGAACGCCGCGCTGCCGGCAGTGGGTTTAAAGCCAATTTTTCAAGGGGTGGCGACGTCCTGCCGTTTGAAATCACGCCGGAAGTTGCGCAATTGGCCGTCGCAGTTGCTAAGGTATTCGGGTTGGACATTGCAGGCGTAGATTTACTGTTTGACAAAAACGGGTTCATGATTTGCGAAGTCAATGCTGCACCGGGTTTTCAGGGGCTTGAAAAAGCGAGTGGGATGGATATTCCAAAAGCGATTTTTGATTTTGTAAAAAAACCGGCGGGGCATTGTTAAAACCTGTATCTTGCAGCCGCAACACAGCCATCATTTTAAGTTACGTTCGCGCCCATCCCGGGCAATCGTGTCGTTTTCATGTCGAAATTTTTTCGCTAACCATTGTCGTATCCGTTTTCAGGATGGCTGTTGTCCCATTCATTCACCATCAAATAATTGGCCTTGGTCATTCCCGGGCTGAAAAACGGACATGGACGATTTATTGTACCAGATTGCCCTTACCCAGGCACCTTTGGTCGGGGCCGTGACGGCGCGAAACTTAGTAAGTTATTGCGGTAGCGCACGAGGCGTATTTCAGGCAACCAAAAAAGAGCTGCTCAAAATTCCAGGCATCGGCGAACGCACGGTGCAGGCCATCCTGCAAAAAGACTATTTTGAGGCGGCAGAAGCGGAGATCCGTTTCATTGAGCGGCACGACATCCAGCCTTTATTTTATTTGGATAAAAAATACCCGGAGCGCCTGCGGCATTTTCCCGACAGCCCGGTAATGCTTTATTGCAAAGGCAATATGGATTTGAATGCGCCGCGCACCGTAGGCATCGTAGGAACCCGCCAGCCAACAGTTCACGGCATCAGCGTCTGTGAAGAGCTGGTGGAAAGCTTAGCCGACTACCAGGTGCTCATTGTCAGCGGGTTGGCGCTGGGCATAGATGCAACGGCCCACCGGAAAGCGTTGGAAACCGGACAGCCGACCCTCGGGGTGTTGGGGCACGGCTTGTCGCAAATATATCCCTACCGCCACAAACATTTAGCCAGTCAGATGATCGAACAGGGCGGCGGCATCCTTAGCGAGCTGGGGCACCAGGCCGGGCCGGAGCGCGAACACTTCCCCATGCGCAACCGCATCATCGCCGGGCTGTCTGACGCAATTATTGTGGTGGAAACTGCATTGCAGGGCGGTTCCGTGATCACCGTCAACTTTGCCAACGAATACAACAAAGACGTTTTTGCCGTGCCGGGGCGACTGAAAGATAAATTTTCGCAAGGCTGCAACCACCTGATCAAGACCCATAAAGCGGCTCTTATTGAAACCGCAGCTGATATTGCCTATACCATGCGCTGGACGGAAACAGCCTCAAAGAAGGGGTTGCAACAGGAATTATTTGTGGAATTGAACGAGCAGGAAAAAACTGTGGTAACTTTGCTGCGCAAAAATGAGACGATGAGCATTGACCAGTTGACCTTTGAAATGCGTGTAACCAACAGCGAAATGGCAACGTTATTATTGGAACTGGAATTCAAAGGCCTCGTGGCAACGCTGCCGGGTAAAAGGTATATACTGGCTTGAAAAATCAAAATATAGCAATGAAAATCGGCACCTTATTTTTATTAATTGGCTTAATCTTTACCGCTTGCAGCCCCGTTGGGCCGGTTCAACCCATCATTACGGAGTCGGACGAAGCGAAAAAACTGAACAAACGCCCGCTCAACGTAATTCTGATGATCGGCGACGGCATGGGGTTGACCCAAATCACAGCGGGGCTTTACCGCAATGGCAATAAATTAAATTTAGAACGTTTCCCCGTTGTCGGTTTGCATAAATCTTACTCCAGCAGCGACTTAGTTACCGACTCTGCTGCAGGAGCCACTGCTTTTTCGTGTGGGATAAAAACCTACAACGGGGCTGTCGGCGTAGACAAAGACGCTGCTCCCGTGGCCACCATTCTGGAAGAAGCAGAGGGCAGAGGTCTGGCAACGGGCATGGTCGCCACCTCCTCCATCACCCACGCTACCCCGGCATCGTTCATTGCTCATGTGCGTTCCCGGGATCAATACGAAGACATCGCCGCCGATTTCATGAAAACAGAAATTGATTTATTCATCGGCGGCGGACGTCAATACTTTGAACGCCGCAAGAGCGACGACCGCAATCTATGGCAGGAACTGGAGGCTAAAAATTACTTAGTCAGCGCTTTAGCAAAACAAGACCTGGACGATGTCGTCCTTGATTTTAGCAAAAATTTCGCGTTTTTCACCGCCGAAGGCGAGCCCGTTCCTGCTTCCGCTGGTCGCGATTACCTTCCCCTTGCTTCCCGCTTGGCATCGGTGTTTTTGAACCAGCGCAGCAAGGGCAAAGGGTTTTTCCTGATGATTGAAGGTTCCCAAATAGACTGGGGTGGCCACGCCAACGACTCCCAATACATCATAGACGAGATGATTGATTTCGACAAGGCCATCGGCGCCGTGCTGGATTTTGCAGCAGAAGATGGCAACACCTTAGTCATCGTCACCGCCGATCACGAAGCCGGGGGCTACTCCATTATGCTGGGTTCCTCCATGGACAGCATCGTGCCGGGCTTCACCACCACGGGGCATACGGCCACCATGATTCCGGTTTTTGCCTACGGCCCCGGGTCGGAATTGTTCGGCGGCATGTATGAAAATACGGCGATTTATAGGAAGATGCGGGCTGCGTTGAATTTTTGATTTTGGAACGCAGCCCGCAACGCTTATTTACGACACGTTCCTCATTGCTTCAAAAACCGCCGATACCTGACCGATCTTCCATCCTGTTGCCGCAACACATACGCGCCGGGCGCTAAATCGCCAACATCCAGCGTCGTGCCGGTTGCGCCGGCGGGTATGGCAACGCTTTGCAGCAGGTGGCCATTGGCATCCACAATATACAATGCGGCATCTTCCGAACCGGCTGCGGGCCATTGTACAAAGAGCTGTTTGGAAGCCGGATTGGGTGCTGCCTGCAATTCACCCGTATCAGCACTGCCTACGCGCACAACAACCAATTCCGAATAGGTTTCCCGTCCGTCAAAATCTACCTGGCGCAGGCGGTAATAATTCAGACCCGATTCGGGGCGTTCGTCCCAAAGCGAATAATTGCGGGACTCCAGCACCGTACCTGCGCCCGCTACCCGCCCAATTTCGACAAAAGAAAGGCCCGACTGGGGGGACGCCGAGCGTTCAATGGTCATGTAATCGTTGTTCAATTCAGAAGCCGTGCGCCATTTCAGCAGCACACGTTCGCCGAGGAGGGTGGCGGTAAAATCAATCAATTCGATCGGCAGCGGGCTTTGCATGGTATTGACCTGGCCCCGGGACTGGCTGAGTTGCGGTTCCCATAAAAAATCGGAAGGGCAATTGCCAATCCCCACCGCCTGCATGGAGGTGCCAGCTGCGAAGGTTTCAAATTCATTAGGATTGCCGCCGTATTGATCTGTGCCCTGGGTGGAAGTCATACCCGCTGCAACGCCATCCTGCGCCACCAGCGTTTGCCGGTAGCCAAACAACTGAACCACCGTTTGGCTCACGCGGTTGTATAAGGCAATGGCGCCGGCGTTGTCCGCCATATTGGGCGCAGCAAACCACACGGCACCGTGTCCGTTGCTTTGATTCGGGATGGTGCCGGAAACCGGGAATGACATGTAAAATGTACACTTGCCGGGCGAAGTGTATTTATAAAAATGCAGCTCGTAGGGGTCGAGCAAGGTTCCGGCCGGGCCGAACAATTCCACCCCTTCGTCCTGGTCTTCCCCCGTATTGTTGTAATGCAGCTCGTTGATAAAAACAACATCATAGCCGCCAAGTTCCGTACAGCCTTCGCGGGGCACCACGTCGAGCGTTGTGCCACCAGTCCAGCTATTTCCTTTGCGGATGAAAAATTTGAAATAATAAAGGGTTCCGTTGCTCAGTCCGGTAACCAAAACGCTGTTGCCGATGCCTTTAAATATCGGAAATGCATTGGCTGCAAAGCCGGTGCCCTGGCCAAACTGGGCATTCGCGAGGTAAGCGGTGCCATTGCCGGAAGGCATTTGTACAATCGGCTGGGTAGAAGCCACCACCAGTACTTCGTCGTAACACAGCGGGCTGTCCCACATCAGGCTCGCGACGCTGCTGCCGGGCGAGACAATGGGTTTGCGCACGAGCGCGGGCAACTGGCACAGCGTTGCCTGAAAGCCGGTGGCCGGAGCCGATTGCTTGTAACAGAGTTCGGCGTCGCTGCGCTCAAATACAGCTACATAATACGTTTGTCCGTCCGTTAATCCGGTGACCGTGACGCTGCTTCCGGTGCCTTCGTACACCACGAAAGCCTCCTTGGGAAGGAGGCTGCCCTGGCCGTAAATGAGGTTGGCTGTGTAAGCTTCACCATTGCAGGGGGCAGCGTTTACTAGTGCGCCAGCGCGTACCGCAACAAGCCGGCTGTCACCGCTACCTCCGCCAAAATTGATTTGGAAACTATTGGTGGTCAGGTTGCTAAAACTGACCGTGCCGGATGTGGCAGGCGGGGAGCACGCGCTGAGGACGCTGCCGCGCACTTCAAGCGTGTTGGCAGCAATTTGCCAGCTCCCGGTTTCCGATTCGGCGTTGTAACCGTAGAACCGAAAACAGATGGGAGCGCCGTTGCAGGCGTCAAGATTCAATCCGCTTAATCCGTGGCTGCGGGTGTTGAGGTCGTCGGGCACATGAATCGAGTCCAGGCGGGTTGCCGTCGTAAATCCGTCGTTCGACCAGTAAATTTCAAAAGCGCGGATGCCGTCGGCGCTGCGCCGTTCGGAAAAAACCAGTTCAGTAACGCTCAGGGTGATGCCCGCCTGCGGGGTCAAACAGACCTCATAGTAATCAACGCTTTCTTTGCGAAGGGCTGTTGGCCATCCGGTTGTAGCCGCCCCTGCCGGGGTAAAGTTAATGACGCTGATGCCATTGGCCCTTGTGAAAGAACCGGCGGCGATGGAAGCCGCTACATTCGTGGGATTTTTCATGCTGGTGGGGTCTGCGGGCCACTTGGCCAACACCTGTCCGCTGCATACGGGGGCATAGGCCAGCAGGCATGCCGCCAGCATGGTGTAATACGTTTTTCTCATAGTATGTTTATTAAAAATTAGTATGTCCCAAATACCGTAATTGCTGCCCCGGGCATACAAAACCCAAAACAACTTTTGCCCGCTTCCATACATGATGCAAACAAGGCTTTAGAAACATAGTCGTATGTTTCTTAACTGCAATCTTAATTCAAAAGGGCAATACGATAGATAGAAACAATGCGAAGTTTACCTTAACAGGTAAAAGAGAGGGGGGAGGGGTTGGTGTGAAAACTCATGTACTTAGGGCGTATAAAACGCTCGCTGCAAATATAAGGTAAAAACAGGACTTGCATCAAAAAAGTTGTGCAAAGTTTTCAGGAATATTAAGGAGCGATCTTTTGTGTTGTTTAAATCGAAAACGGAGTCGCCCATGTTGAGGCAACTCCGTCCCGGGTATTTATTCACACTTATTTGAATGGGTCTTAATTTCTCATAGTCTCCATTTTCAGGATGGCATTTCGGGTAAATAAGTAGTTCTCCTGAACTTTGCGGATGACCTCTTGGCGGAAAGTCTGGTCGCCGAAGAGTTTTTTCAGGCCTGGGTGCTGCTCAATGTTCACGCCTCTGGCGCGGTAGGTATCTTCCAGCAGCAAAATGGCTTCTTCCACCTGCGTTGCATCGAAAGCTACCGGAAGGCTTGCCTGTGCAATCCCGGTTTCAACTGGCATTGCGGGAGGCATCGCAGGCGCGTAAGGTTTGCCCGATTCCAAGGCTGCCAGGCGCTGTTCTAAGGAAACGAATGCTTTTTCTAAGGCTTCGATTTTTTCCTGCTGTTCCTTCACCAATCGGGCAACGTCGTTCGTATTCAGCCCAATAGCGAGGTTAATAGCGGACAACTTGCTGCCCGCCGGCGCTGCCGACCAGGCGATTCCCACAATTTCGCCGTATTGATCCGGGCGGATGGATGCGGATGAAACGCCGATCCCGGCACCGTCGTTCAGCCCCGAAGGCAGGACATAATCGCCGATATTGACCTGTCCGCGCACCTTTACCGGAATCTGACCCATAAATGCGACTTTTTCGTAGCGTTTTTCTTCGCTGGCATTTGGCATATTGCCCAGCACGGCAGGATTGGTGGAGATCACTAAATATTGTGAAGCCTCTACCGTTCGTTTGCTGATTTTGCCGCCTTTCACGCCAACAATGTCCCCGGGGAGCATACGTTCTTCAATATTGGTGCGCTCCAGCCATTCTGCATAATCGGCAGAACCGGACTGGTAGGTTACGCCCACATTTGCAAAAGCAAACGCCTGATAAGCTACTTCATTCACAATAGCCAATACTTCTTCCGCAATGGCGATGGCCACAACAGAAGGCTCTGGCGGACAAGCCACTGCGCCAAGACCTGCGCAGGCATTTGGGAGCGCCGACAATCCGATGTTGACTCCGGCAGCTATAATTTCCGCAGCGTAGATGGAGGTTTCAAAAATGTATTCCGGCTCGCTGGCCACTTCGGATGAAGTTTGACCTTCAATGCGGCCCCGCGCACTGTTGCTGCTGTCGAAGAACGTGATAAAGTTGTTGTCGCCATCCGGCGTGCTGGCATTTACCTTGATGGCAATGCCCTGGTCGCTGCCCTGCACCCGAAGTGGATAAGCATTGTAGTTGCCATCACCGCCGCCAACGTTGGCATTGATGGTGACCTGGCCATTAGCGGCTAAAGTGCTGTTGAGGGTCGTAGCTCCGGAAGCCGTGAGGGTACTGCCCAGGGAAGTAGCGCCATCTGCGCCAAGCGTACCGGTCACTTTCATATCGCCGCCGATGTTGACGTTTTTTTCAATGCCGACGCCCCCTTCTACCACGAGTGCGCCATTGTCTTTATTGGTGGATTGGGTTGTATTACCGATGGTGAGGATGCCGCCGATGTCTAAGGTGCCGCCAAGAACGGTATTGCCGCCTACGTTGAGGTTCTTTTCAATACCGACGCCGCCTTCTATAATCACCGCACCGTTGTCTTTATTGGTAGACTGGGTTGTGTTTGTAAAATTGACGATGCCGCCCGCAGTCAGGTTCTCCCCAATGGTTGCATTGCGATCCACGTTCAGGTCGCGGTCAATATCCGCATTCTGACCTACCTGCAAATCGTTGTCCACATTGGCATTGTTGTCTACATCCAAATCATTGCCGACATTGACATTTCGACCTATGTTGGCATCCCTGCCCACGTTGATGTCTACCGAAACAAAGAGCGAGCCGGTTATTAAAATATCGCCGTCGGCGGTGATGCGCATGCGCTCTATGTCATTGGTTCTAAAAATAAAATCTTCGTGAATGGTGGTGCCGATGAAATGACAGTCTTCGCGCACATTGGCATTGCCTTTGGTAGTCCAGAAGGGGAGGCCCGTGTGTTGACAGCTCGCTTTTTCCTGGCCTTCGCTTTCAAGGATGAGGTCACTGGCAGAACCGGCGTGGAAAGCATAAGGCACGGCCATGAGCTGGCTGGCATTGATGGTGGAGAAGTTGTTGCCGCCGGTTTCGTCTAATGCCAGTTCCATCCAGACGTTCATGGTGCTCCACGGAACCTGTTTGAAATCGCCGCCGACTATTTCACCTTTGCCGACCACAAGACTGAAAAGCCCCAGTTCGTTGGTTTTGATGCGGTGGATTTCGCTGTAAGTGCCTTTGCCGCCGCTTTCGCCTGCGAAAAGGCTGATTTGCAGGCTAATGGTTTTGTTGGTCAAAACCTGCCCTTTTGCGTCGCGTGCGACAGCCTGGTAATTGATGCCCGGAGGCGTGGTTTGTGCAAAGCTCGCTGAGGCAAACAGCAACAGCAGCAGGAGTAAGCGGTTTCTGAATTTCATGATTCAAAATTTTGAGATGATGAAATAAGCATAGGGATGACCTGCAAAGGCAGGCATTTGTGTTATAAACCAATATACGTTGGGAGGATAGAGCCTGATAAGCAGCCCGGGTAGTTTGGCTTGCAGAAAGGAACTCAATATATGCAATCAAAGATAGCAAAAAAGTATAGGGTATGTAATTTTTTCGTGCTATTTAAATAAACAGGAGCCATTCCTGGTTTCTGGCTTGGGGGCATAGTGCCTGCCTACCGTTTAAAACCTACTTAAAATACCATGAGCCACCCCGAATTGTTGGGATGGCTCATGTTTACAACATTAGAAATCGCGGGTGTTACTCTTTGCCCTTTATTTTTTGGTCAAAATTGCCCCAAAGGGTTTCGAAGTTCGCTTCCCTGCGTGCTTTTTTGATCGCAGCAATGGGATCGTTGAAAAAAGCGGCTACTTCAGGAAGTGCTTTGATGTCAATGCCTTGCGCTTCCATATTTTTTACTAATTCGGCATAAAACAGGTTAAGCCGGGGTGCGCGCTCATCTATAAAGCGGTCAAATTCCGGATCCGTCATTGTTTTGCCAAGGCGCGTCTGGTTTTGAGCTATTACAGCTGGCTGTGTTTGTGGTGCGATGATTGCAGGGGCGTTAGCTGTCGGCAGGGCGCCTTTGCCTTCTAAGTAGGCCAGAATTCCGGTTACTTGCTGGTTGAGTTGAGCGATCTGGCGCTGTTGCTCTTCCATTTTCCGGGTCAGGTCATTGGTGTTGATGCCCACGGCAACATTCACATAGCTGCCGGGTTTATCCTGCGTGGCCTGCCAGGCCACGCCTACCACGCGTGCATAATCTTCCAGTTTCATATCGGCAGGGTTTACGCCGATACCGTATCCATCGTTATTTCCGGCAGGAATGATGTAGTCGCCAATTGCTACTGCACCCACTACCCGTACTGGTACCTGCCCCATAAAGGCAATTTTTTCGTATTTTGCTTCTTCGCCAGGGGTTGGCATATTGCCCAGCACGATCGGGCTTTTAGAAACCACCATGAAGTGATCGGCTGTTTCGGTATTGAGCGAAACGATGCCGCCTCTAACGCCCACAATTTGGCCAAACTGCAGGTCTCTTTCCTGTTCGCTGCGTTCCAGCCACTCGGCGTAGTCGCCGGAGCCAGATTCGTAAGCGACCCCGACATTCCCTTCAACGTCCGAAATATAGCCGTCTCTTTCAATGATTATTCCTGCCAGTTCAATACTGGATGCAGCAACCTGTGCGCCAATTGCAACGCCTTCAGGAATACCGATAATCGTTGCAGATGCTGCTACGCCTTCCGCTACAAGTCCAGCAATATCTGCGATAAAGCCGGCAATACTCAATGCAAACAAAGTGGTTTCTCTGTTGTATTCGGTGCTGCCTTGCAATTCGGTGAGCGTTTGTCCTTCAATTCTGCCTTGTATACCATTGGCATCTGAAAACGTGACAAAGTTTTTGGCTGTACTCCGGGAGCCAGTAACATTGATCCAAACGCCCTGGTTACTGCCTTGCACCACAAGTGGGTAAGGCGCGCTGGAGCCGTCGCCGCCACTCAATCCGAGGCCATTCACCGTCAATTTTGTAGAGATATTGGCACTGGTAGAGACACTAAGGGTGCTGGTGGAGGTATTGCCGGTGATGGTCGCATTGCCACCGACCGAGCTGTTGCCGGTCACGGCGCTGTTGCCGCCGACGTTGAGGTTCTTTTCGATGCCTACACCGCCTTCTATCACAACCGCGCCATTGTCCTTGGTGGTGGACTGCGTCGTATTATTGAATGTAGCGATGCCGTTTACGCCCAGCGTGCCGCCTACGGTGCTGTTGCCCGTTACGCCGCTGTTGCCGCCCACATTGAGGTTTTTCTCAACACCAACGCCGCCTTCAACTACAAGGGCACCATCATCTTTGGTCGTAGATTGGGTGGTATTTTTCAGCGTCGTGACGCCGTCTACGCCAAGCGTCCCGTCTACTTCGGTGTTGCCGCCAACATTGAGGTTTTTCTCGATGCCCACGCCGCCTTCTACGACGAGTGACCCGTTATCTTTAGTCGTGGATTCGGTGGTATTTTTCAGCGTCGTGATGCCGTCTACGCCAAGCGTGCCGTCTATCTCTGTATTGCCGCCAATGTTGACGTTTTTTTCAATGCCTACGCCGCCTTCAACGATGACCGAGCCATCGTCTTTCGTCGTGGACTGAGCCGGATTGTTGAACCGTGCAATACCGCCTACGGTCAGATCCTTATCTATATTGGCATTGTTGTCTACATCTAAATTACGGTCAATGTTGACATCGCGTCCGATATTGGCATCCCGCCCTACGTTAATATCTATCCCTACATTAAGGCTGTTGGCCATGTTGATATCACCATCTTTGGTGATGCGCATGCGTTCCAGGCTATTCGTTTTAAACACGAAGTCCAGGTAGTCTATTGTTCCAATGAAATGCGGTCCGGGAAAAGTGAGGTTGTTGCCGTTCACCTTCCAGAAGGCCGCCGTTTTTTCCGTGCCGTCGTCATTCTGTCCATTAGCTAAGTCGCCAGCAGTTGCTGCGTGAAACGCATACGGGACGGCCATGAGCTGGCTGGCGTTGATGGTCTTAAAATCGTTGCCACCGTTTTCGTCCAGGGCTATTTCCATCCACACGTTCATGGTGCTCCAGGGCACTTGGAGGAAATCGCCGTCGGTGACTTCTCCTTTTCCAACCACGAGGTTGAAGAGACCCAGTTCGTTGGTTTTGATGCGGTGGATTTCGCTGTAAGTGCCTTTGCCGCCGCTTTCGCCTGCGAAAAGGCTGATTTGCAGGCTAATGGTTTTGTTGGTTAAAACCTGCCCTTTTGCGTCGCGTGCGACCGCCTGGTAATTGATGCCGGAAGGCGCATTTTGGGCAAATATTGTCGTACAAAGCAACAACAACAGTGCCGTGAATAGAGGTCTGAAGTTCATAGTTTAAGTTTTGTCTGATTACTGAATTTTGATGACTTTGAAGGTTTGCATTTGTTTGGAGTCTTTGGCCACAATGCGCATCCAATAGGTTCCGGCAGGATGCGCGGTCATATTCCACTCCGAGGTGGCTACACCCGGCGTAATCTGCCCGGATTGAACAAGTTGTCCGGTCGCATCAAACAGCGAAACGGTGGAAGCGCTCCGGCTCCAGGTTTCGGGAATCTGAATGGACAACAACGTGCTTACCGGGTTGGGCGCAATGGTGATGGCTTCTGAAACAGGCACGTCGTTGCGATTGGGCAAAACGGCCTCCACGCGCAGGATTTCGGGTTGGTGAAACCCTTCTGTGAGGAATCCGGAAGGGGTGGACAGGGTGGCAACGGCGACTTCGCCCAAAGTCCAATCCAGATGGATTTTGCCGCTATGGCTGCTACTGCCCGAACTGGCTAATACGGAAGCGGATAATCCGCTTTGGGCTGAGGCGCTAAAGCTTAGCGCCAGGGCCACAATCAGCAGATGAAGATTGCATTTCATAGAACCTGGTGTTTATAATGAAGAAATTAGAATTCAACGACAACGGGATCTTAAACAGAATTCCTGAAAACGCCAAACCAGACAGCGAAACAGCCATCTGGCAGGAAGAAATTAGGGGCTGCTCCCCGCTCCTTTGCGGGCATGGGTTTAGCGCCTGAGGGCTAAAAAAGATTGCGTTGTATGGTATAGTAGATTTTTCAGTAGCGGGCTTATTGGGAGGAGTTGCCTGGAAGTAGTATTAACGTCACCTGGCAGGAAAGTATCCGCTGTTGAAGCCCAAAGATATATAACTAATAGAACACTTCTGCATAAATCTGGTATTATTTGGTGTTTTAGGCTAAACTTGTTCTTAAGGAGCGGGTCGTAAATAACTTACCGGTTTGCGCGGTGGCTTTTTCCATCAGGCTGCGTTGATCGTCGGTCGCGTAGCTTAGGCTATGCTCCCTTCTCGCGCCTTGCCTGATGAAAAAATCCCCTCGCCTAATTCACGCAACTTATTTACGACACGCTGCTTAGTGGTTAAACTGCTTGCCGCCCGGTTTTTATATTTCTAAAAATGGCTTCCTCTACCTGGGCCACCTGCTCCTCAATTTTTGCTTGCTGCTGCTCCACCAATCCGGCGACATCGTTGGTATTGAGACCGATTGCCAGATTGACTATAGACAACCTGCTGCATTCTGGGGTGTTCGAACACGCAATGCCGACAATATTACGGTACTGTTCAGGGTGTAAATCGGATATTTTTCCCTTATTTTTGTTATTAATCTTTACTTTTAGGCTACCGGAGCTGAATAATATGTTGAAAAGTCTTGTTGCCTTTAGTTGCCTGTTCCTGACCCTGACCCTTCGTGGCCAGGTAACCCTGCTTTTGGAACAAACGCCGGCCAATACCCCCCTCGTCGACACCCTCTTCCTGGCTGGTTCGTTGAACAATTGGGATGCCGGAAACCCGGGCTATCGGTTTAGCCGGGATCGCTTAGGACAATATTTTCTTACCCTGCAAGATGTGTCGGCTGAGGCGTTTGATTACAAAATTACGCGTGGCACCTGGGCAAGTGTAGAAACAGATGCCATCGGTGGGTTCATCGAAAACCGCCAATGCCAGCATTGGAAAAATGGAGACACCATCCGGTTGAAAATCCAGAGTTGGGATGATTTACCTTTCAATCCCCAATATGGCTGGGTCAGGGTTCGGGTGGACCGCCTGCCCAGAAACACGCCGTCCGATGCTTCCATTTATGCAGTTGGAGGATTCAACAACTGGAATCCTACCGACCCCGGCTACCGCCTGAAAAAACAAGCTGACGGATCTTTTGAAGTAGCAATCCCCCTGATGTCGGATACTACTTTTTACAAATTTACGCGGGGCGGATGGGAAACCATCGAAGGGCGCCGCAATGGCAGGGCGCGCGTTAATCGCCAATTCATCATGAGCAATGATACCTCCAAAAATGTAACGGTGCAAATCGAATCCTGGGAAGACTTGGCCGGCAATCCGATCAATATCTATACCTTTTTTTTGATGCTGGCGGCCATTCAGGGATTCCTGCTCATTTTAGCCATCAATTCTTTGCAAAACAACAACCGCGCCGCCAATCGGACGCTTTCCGTTTTGCTGCTTTTGCTGTCAGTAGCGTTAGCCGGAAGGGTATCCACCTACGACCGCGAAATTTTTAACTGGATACCCGGCTTGTTGTTGCTGCCTGATTTTATCTATTTCCTCTATGCGCCCATTTTTTTGCTGTACATCAATCGCCTGTTGCGCCTGCCTTCCCGTCAAAATTTCGGCATCAGTTGGTGGCATTTTGTGCCTTTTGTCCTCCACATAGCCGTCTATACGCCTTTCATGGTAATGCCAAAAGCGACGCTTATCGCCGAAGTGGTCAACCAAAACTTAAAGCCTTTTTTTGTCGGGGCGGCCGGGTTGGGCCTGATCTTTAATACAATTTACTGGTTTGTATGCCGCCGGGTCATCCGGCAATACGAACAGGAAACCGGTGAAAAACATGCCTTTGAGCCCAATCTCGCGTTCCTTCAGGTGGTGATGTGGCTCAAAGCCATTTGCATCCTGATTTGGGCAGCAAGCTTTTGTTTTGGAATAACCGGGTTCTTATTTGAAAAAGACCTGAGTTTTTTGACGGATACCGCCACCGATACCTTGTGGATGGCGTTTGCTTTCACCGCTTTTATTCTCGGATATTACACGATGCGGCAACCTGAAATTTTCAAATTGCCTCCGGTAGATGCCGCTCCAACCGAACAGGTGCAGGAAGAGCAGGAAAAAGCCGCTTCGATGAGCACCGAAGAATTGGCGGGGATTAAAAAAAGCTTAGAAGAGGTGATGAAAAACAACCAGCCCTACCGCAATCCGGGCCTGAGCCTCACCGACCTGGCGGAAATGACCGGAACCAGCCCCCACTCGCTCTCCCGGGTGGTCAATGAAGGCTATGGCATGAATTTTAACGATTTCATCAACGCTTACCGCGTGGAGGAATTCAAACGCTTGGTTCAATTGGAGACCTACCGCAATCAAACCCTCCTCGCCATTGCTTTTGCTGTTGGGTTCAATTCCAAATCTGCGTTTAACCGCTCTTTCAAAAAATTGGAAGATTGCACGCCTCGGGACTACCTCAAGGGCAAGGTATAAAAACGTGTCATTTCATAATTTGCGCCCTGAACTTTGCGCCTTTTATGTCCTACATTATAATCTGAAGCGACCGGAACCGGATTTCGCCCTAATCTTGCACCATGATTACTACTACAACACAACACATCATTTCAAAACAGAAACCGGTCATGAAGCAATTGACAATCTACTTATTTGCCTTAACTTTTTTACTCTCCTCCTGTACGCAGGATTTCTTAGGAACAAATGACAGTCCTGCCTTAGCAGCCGAAAAAGAAATCAACATTGTACACGTCACCAACCACAGTGGCGCGCCCTTTTCTACCGAAACCAACCCTTCCGAACTTGATTCCCGCACCTACACCGGCAACCCCGGCGGCGGCGTGATGATGCAGGCGTTTTACTGGGATCCTCCTGCAGGCGGTACCTGGTGGAATACTGTGCAGACGAAAGTGGATGCCTGGTCGAGTGCAGGGATGGACGCTATCTGGCTGCCTCCGGTATCCAAAGCGCAGGCGGGTGCCAATTCTATGGGTTATGACCCGACCGATTATTTCGACCTGGGTGAATACAACCAAAACGGAACTGTCGAAACCCGTTTCGGATCGAAAACAGAATTGACTAACCTCATCAATGCTGCGCATACCGAAAACATGAAGGTGTATGCCGATATTGTGCTCAACCATAACAGCGGCGGCGTACTGGAAAACAACCAATATACGGGAACCCAGACCTGGACTAATTTCACGGGTGTTTCTTCGGGCAAGTTTTTGCGTACCCAACACGATTTTCACCCCAATGCCATTCAAAACAACGACGAGGGCTACTTTGGCGGCTTCCCTGATTTGTGCCATGCCCGGCCTTTTGTTCAGGATTGGCTGTATAACAGATCGGATGGGGTAGGCAAGTACTACAAAAATACCATCGGCTTTGACGGCTGGCGCTTCGATTATGTAAAAGGGTTTTCTCCTTCTGTGGTCAGCGCCTGGAACAGCAATGTCGGCGGTTTTTCAGTCGGCGAACTCTGGGATTCTAATGTAGATTATCTGAACTCGTGGGCGACTCAGGCCAACAGCAGCGTTTTCGATTTTGCCTGCTATTACAAAATGAACGATGCTTTTGACGGCAATAACCTGAGTGTGCTGTACGACGATATGATGTGGAAACGGAATCCCTACAAAGCCGTAACCTTCGTCGCCAACCACGATACCGACGAAATCTGGAACAAAATGCTGGCGTATGCCTACATCCTGACCCACGAAGGCTACCCAACCATTTTTTACCGCGATTACGAAGAATGGTTGAATAAAAGCAAATTGAACAACCTCATCTGGATCCACAACAACAAAGCGTCAGGAACGACTTCCATTCTCTATGCTGACAACGATGAATACGTGGCCAGAAGAAACGGCTATAACGGCCCGGGACTGATCGTTTACCTGAACAACTCCAACTCCTGGTTAGAGCGTTGGGTACCAACCAACTGGAACAATACCCAAATCAAAGATTTTACGGGTCACTCCAACTGGTTCCCCACTACACAGGGTGGTGGTTGGGTGAAAATTCAGTGCCCGCCTAAGAGCTACACGGTTTGGTCGCCCAATATTTAGTGTCTGTTTTTAGAGTCCGATAGCTGCGTTATGCTCGACCCCCAAAACGGTCAATTACGCGAGTAAACTCCCGTTTTTGGGGCCTTCACATGCCTTGCTCTCGAACTCTAAAAAACAGACACTCCACTCGACTAAATGGATAGACACTCAAAAAACAAAAAGCAGATCCCTGTTAAAGAATTTTAATTTTTTAGGTAACAAGACTGTATACAGTGCCGAAGCGCCATCCCGGGCTTCGGCATTTTTTTGCCCCCTATAGCCTCCGGTCGGTATTTCGGCATTTCCACCCACCACGAACTATTGCCTCGCTGCCGGCGAGCGTCTGCTATGCATATTTTGTCTGCGCATTTACGTTACTGATTATTATCCCTGTTTTCACGACCTACCTGGCTTTGTCACTCCCGGCAGGGAGTCTGCAAAAGCGCGTACAGCCTTGCTTCTGTTGCAGACTCCCTGCCGGGAGTGACAACCGATGATGCGCTATGCACTGCCCACGCTCGCCGGTAGCGAGCGTGACAATCCGGGGTAGAACAAGGGGCACCTCTCCAACAAGGCCTTCTCCCCAAAACGAAACGGGGCGACACCTTTCGGCATCGCCCCGCTCTTTCAGTTCTGATGATACAGTATTATTCTAAACTTGAGGACTACGGCCTCATGATCAGCAATTTGCGACGTACGATTTCTTTTCCAACCTGGATAGATACAAAGTAAGTACCTGTTGCCAGTTGGTCAAGGTTCAATTCTACGGTGTTAGCACCCGAGTACAGTTCGGTATCAATAGTGCGCACTGCGCGACCCATGTTATCGAAAATGTTCAGGCGGGCAATAGCTTCTTCAGGTGCATTGATCCGAACCGATACATTGGTGTTCGCTACCGGGTTCGGGAAGAGTTCGCCAACGTTCAATTCATTGGAAACCGTTTGAAGGGTTTCGTGAGCTTGAGCAAACTCTTCATCCTGGCCAACCAGTGTAGATACGCAGGTTGCAGACAATTCATAAGCGCCCGTAGCAGTGCTAAAACCAGTTACATAAATGAAGTACGTTACACCTCCTGTAGCTGTAAAGGCCACCGTAGAACGAAAGCCGGAGAAAGAACAAGGTGCATCGTCGTTACCGGTAATGCATAACAGGTTGCTGCAAGTGCCGCTGAACACACCCAATTTGGTGTCAAAGCCTGTTGCATTACAAGTAGTCAACGTAACAACCTGCGAAGTAGCCGATGTGAATGTGTGCCACTTGCCAGGAGCTGTGGTTAAAGCAGTAACGCAGGTACCAAGTCCTGTATTCGTTGTGCCGCCAACCGTAGTGCCGGATACCGTGCCACCGCAAGCAAGTGCAGTTGCTGCTGTACAAGCTGCGCCGCCGTTAGCGCCCGAGCAGGAAGTACACTGAACCGCCGTGGTGCGGCAGCCCGATGCCTGTATAGCACAAGCGCCGTTGAGCGTTATGTGCAGGAAGAGCGGGCCACTTGCCGTTGCAGTTACCGTAAGCGGAGTCGTACCGCAGCCCAAAGCAGCGCCGCCTGACGTACCCTGACGAACCGTGAGGAAGTCGGTAGCCACAGAGCTGATGAACCTGTAGGTATTTCCTGCTACGGCGTTGTTGATGGTAGCGAATTCTGACGGGTAGTTGCAGGTAGAAATCGTAACAGGACTGTTCGTAGCAGGAGCAGTAGCCATTCCGAAGGAAGTCGTGTTGGTACAGTTGCAAGGCGGAGCAGCGCAGGTTACAGCCATCGTAAAGCTACCCGTGTTTGAGCCGAAGCCCGTTACCAGAATGTTGTAGGTGGTGCCAGCAGTGGAAGAGAACGTTGTTTGCGACTGGAGGCCACAGAAGTCGTCGTTTCCTCCTACGCAAACCAACGCGCCGCAAGTGCCCGTAAATACGCCAACCTTAGTGTCATAGCCAGAGCCGCAAAGGCTTACTGTAATCATGCCACCGTTGCCCACTACACGGTACCATACGCCGCCTGCAGTGTTCAAAGTAGTGCCGCAAGTGGCGACTGCATCAATCGTAGAGCCAACCGTGGAGCCGGTGGTCGTAGAGCCGCAAGCGACCAGATTGGAGTTTGCACAGGCATCGTTAGGCGGACCTGCCACCCCGCAGGTGACAGACAGCGAAAACGCACCGGAAGCAGACACGGTACCCGCTACCAAGACGCGGTAAACCGTGCCGAAAACAGAGTTGAAGGTCACCGTAGACTTACGACCTGCCGGGTAAGCGCCGCCTTGGCTGCAAGCGCCGTCGTTGTTGTTGCCAGCCACGCAAGTCAGCGCCGCACAAGCGCCCGTGTAAACGGAGATCTGCGTGTCGAAAAGGGTAGCAGTGCTACAAGTAGACAGCGTAATCGTACCACCTGTACCGGTGATCGTGTACCATACGCCTTTTCCTTGTGGAGCGATGCCAGCACATAAAGGTGCCACATCATTCGTTGCAGTAGCAGTGTTGCCGGTCACTGTTTGACCGCAAGAGAGGGCAATGGCACCAGCGCAAGCGTCATTTGCTGGTTGCGCGTACGCAAAATTCAGCGAAAAGACAGCCAGTGCAGCCAGAACCAGAGCCTTACCAGAGTTAAGTACTTTCATTCGTGATAAAATTTTATAGTGTGAGATAAATTAATACCAAATTTTTCAGCCCGTAACATAATACTGGCTGTTGAAAACTGTTCAACTCAAAAAGGGGGGGCCTGAAATCGGCATGCTGCGCGAAAAAATTGCTTCACGCAGCGGGAGGATTTGTTATTAGTGTCGTCTTCGAAGTGTCATACTTAATGCAGCGTCGGTATTCGAACACCAGCGCCTACCTATTGGTTGGCTTGTTTGTTCTGATGGTGTTTGTTATCCCTGCTACAAATTCGTTTTCATGTTGGAATCTTGGTTGATGAGCATAAAAGTAGCCCATGCCGCGCAAAAAAGCAAAATATTTTTCAACTCATTTTTAAAAATTTAATATAATCAATGAATCCTTGCCTTTCTTTTTTGCTTTTGCAAAAAACAGGGACTTTTTTTTGAACTTTCTCACGCAATAACCTCAACAAGGCTTGTTACGGGAAAGCCTTGAAAAAGTTTCGTTTTGCCGCAACTCATTTATACATCGCCTCAATTTGATCACAAATCCGTGCATAAGGAATGCTTATAGCTTCCTCATGGCACGAAAAAGTTTGCTATTTACGTTGTTATCAAGGTGCGTACTTAAAGCGGCGCTGAGCAGGTTTGCGCCAGTTGTGTTTTAGATCGGTTCACAGTGCTGATTCCCTTTGGTAGCAATTCTTACGGGGCAGCCCTCAAAAGGTTTCACATGGTTTCAAATTTTTTTTCAGGAATCTGTTTATTGTTGCTTTCTACGGGCTGTCAGGCCAAAGTGGTGCAGGATACCACCGTACAAGGGGGATTATCCTCACAATGGACGGACTTCAAACTTCTTTATGACCTGAGCAGCCCGGCAGCAACATGGCTCTTGTCAGATGAATTGAAGGAAATATCCGGGCTTAGCCTTTCTGCCGACGGCAATTCCCTGCTGGCCGTACAGGACGAAACTGGGATTATTTACTGGATTGACAGACAAACTGGCACCGTGACGCGAAAATCGGAATTTTGGAAAGAAGGGGATTATGAAGGCATTGAAATAACACCCGAAGCCCTTTATGTAGTCAAAGGGTCAGGCACTATTTACCAGATCCGGAATGCGGGCGAAAGCAACCAGACGGTGGAAAAATTCAATACTTTTCTAAATAATATCACCGCCGATGTGGAAGGCTTAGCTCATGATGCCCTCAACAAACGGCTGTTGCTGGCCTGCAAAGCGCCGGCTGGCACTGAAGCTGCTGATGCGTTGGAGCGGAATGTGTACGCTTTTTATCCCGAGTCGAAGACCCTGTCTGAAACACCGGTTTTTCGCATCCGCCAATCTGATGTACAGGCCTGGTTAACCGCCGCCGCCGCCAACCCGGCCACCGCGAAAATCGCGGAATACTTTTCCAAAGAAAAAAAAGAATCTTTCCCTTTTACGCCCTCGGCCATTGCGGTACATCCTTTGACGGGACACATTTATCTTTGTTCTTCCGGAGGCCGGCTGCTTTTTGTATTGGACGCTCAAGGGGCACTCCTTCACATCGCAAAATTAGGCAAGGGCCTGTTGCCACAGCCCGAAGGACTATGCTTCGATAAAAACGGCGACCTCTATCTGAGCAGTGAAGGGAAGGATGAACCGGCGACGTTGGTTAAGTTTGGATATGACGGTGGGTAAAGTTGTTCGTTGTCTGTTGATCGTTGTTCGTTACGGGAAGTCGAAACGATCAACGAACAACGCTCAACGAACACCCCCGATTAATTGTTCCAACAGGTCATGCATCTTTGGCACTTTCGCCCTAACTTTGCCAACGTTTTTGAAACACACCTATTTTCGACACCGATATGGCTATTATAGAAATGAAAGTCCCTGTAATCGGGGAATCCGTTACCGAAGTCACCCTTTCCAAATGGCTGAAAGCTGATGGCGTTTACGTCAACTTGGACGACCCGATCTGCGAATTTGAATCAGACAAAGCCACGCTGGAATTTCCGGCGGAAGCTGCCGGGAAATTGATCCATGTAGCGGCAGAAGGTTCCGACCTCCAAATTGGCATGCTGGTTGCTAAAATTGATACGGCTGCGGCCAAAGAAAGTCCGGTGCCCAAAGCTGCCGCGGCTGCTGCACCGGTGGCAACAGAACAACCTGCCGCTAAAAGCGCCGAAACCGCGCCCGCTTCTTCGGGTGGAAGCTATGCAGAAGGCCACCCCTCCCCGGCTGCCGCCAAAATCCTGAAAGAAAATGCCGTGGCACCATCGGAAGTAGCCGGCACCGGACGCGATGGCCGCATCACCAAAGAAGACGCTGCCAAAGCGGTGGAGGCCAAACAAACCCCGACAACGCCCCCACCGGCCAAGCCTGTGGCAGAAACGCCAAAACCAACGCCGGTTGGGAATTTCAGCCGAACCGAAGAGCGCAAAAAAATGAGCCGCATGCGCCGCACCATCGCCAAACGGTTGGTGAGCGCAAAAAATGAAACGGCCATGCTCACCACTTTTAACGAGGTGGATATGACCGAAGTCATGGCTTTGCGCAAAAAATACAACGAAAAATTTGAAGCGAAATACGGCATCAAATTAGGTTTCATGTCCCTGTTTGCCAAAGCCTGCGCCAAAGCATTGCTGCAAATGCCGGACGTAAATGCATCCATTGACGGCGAAGAGATCATTTATCACAACTACGTGGATATTTCCATCGCCATTTCCACCCCCAACGGCCTGGTGGTGCCCCCTGTTCATAATGTAGAGTCGCTGAGCTTCGCCGAAATCGAACACAAAATCAAGGAGCTGTCGGGCAAAGCACGCAGCGGCACCCTGACTTTGGAAGAAATGAGTGGCGGTACCTTCACCATCACCAATGGCGGCATCTTCGGTTCGCTGATGAGCACGCCGATTCTGAACGAGCCGCAATCGGCCATTCTGGGCATGCACGCCATCAAAGAACGCCCCGTGGCGATAGATGGCCGCATCGAAATCCGCCCGATGATGTATCTTGCCCTGTCCTACGACCACCGCGTCATTGACGGCAGTACCTCGGTGACATTTTTGGTGAAAGTGAAAGAATTGCTGGAGGATCCGACGGGGATGTTGCTGGACCTTTGATTTTTAAACTTGCAAATTTGCAAACTCGCAAATTTGCAAACTTTACTGCCATGACGTTAGGAGAACTATTCACACTCATCGGAGACAATCCGGCTTATGTACTGTTTTTCTTTTGCATCATCCCGTTTGCGGCATTGCTGGCGGGTTTGCTGGGCAAAGGCGAAGGGCACCTGACGCCCTGGAAGCAACTGTACGCCGTGCTGGTTTATCTCACCTGCATTCCTGGGATTTTTGCCATCACGCTCAATATTTACCTGTTTGCATTTGAGCGCCGCAGCATTTTTGACACCGATATTTATACCCAAATCCTGCCTTTCCTGTCCATGATCCTCACCCTGTGGATCATCCGCCAGAACGTAGATTTTGACCATATTCCGGGGTTCGACAAAATTTCGGCGCTGATTACGGTGATTGCCGCCACACTGATTCTGATGTGGGTTTTTGAGCGAACGCACATCATCATTTTTTCCTACATGCCTATTGGGGTGGCGTTGCTGATTTTTGTGGGTTTGTTATTGGTGATTCGGTATGGGTGGAAAGTAATGTTCAAGACGAGGGCAGAAAAGTAGGCAATGAGGTGCAGATGCTGTAAAACAGGTCAATATAGCCGGGGTTCCGATCGTAGACGTGCGACCAGAGGCTGTCGCCTTCGGCGCTGATTTTGATGAGAAAGCCGGATTGGCTCTGGGTGGGAATATTTCTGGTCGCGCCTGCTGCTACTATTGAGCCGTCGGGCAATTCGACAAAATCTTCCGCCCAGGTGTAGGGGCCACCATCCTGATATTTTCGCTCCCAAATAATGCTGCCTTCTACATCAAATTTTAATATCCAGAAAGCACCAATAGGATTGGTAATGCCAGGAATATAACTTAGATCAGTAGTTACCAAATAATTACCATCTATGGAAGGTTGTATGTTCAAAAACGCTTCTCCTTGATTATTTTGCCCATAGCGCTGCATCCATTGCTCGTTGCCGAGGCTGTCTATTTTGATCAGCAAGCCCTGAAACTCAATGCTGCTGCCGAAAGGGTAAATGGCGTAGCCTGCCAGCAGAAAGCCGCCGTCGGGGGTGGGGGCGATGCTCTTGATGACCTCCTGCCAATTAATTACCCCGTAGGTTTTGCGCCACAACTCCTGGCCTACGCTGTCTACCCTGATGATTAGAGTATGGCCGGGTACGGGAGCAGGGGTATAAATTATTTGTTGACCTCCGAGCAGGAACCCTCCATCAGAAAGAGGATAGACTGTCAAACATTCCGCAACGCGATCTTCAGTCCGGTAAATTTGAGACCAGATTTCATCCCCTGACGGAGAAAATTTGACCAAATAAAAAGAAAAGGATAGCGCACGGAGAAGTCGCCAGTAGACGGATTTGGAACGATTTGCAATTGTTCAACCAAGGATGCAGCAGGTTTGGTATCCTCTTCAGGTCTGGTTAAAGAACCGCCACCAATTACTTCCGTATAGCGTTCAAATACCCGACCCCTGGCGATTTCCAGCACCGCCTGTGCGATCAGTTTTTCCTCCGAATCTCCATGACCGATGTCCTCCAGCATTGTTTCGTTTTCAGGCTTGATATCCAGGAGGGTCAGGGTGTCTTCCAGCGCAATGGTGAGCAATATGCCGTAAAGGTCGTGAAAGGTGGTGTCGGTGGGCGACATTTTCCCTAATTCGGTTGCTGCGTCTTCGTATTCCCCGGCGGAAATCAGCGCTTTTACGGCTAATTTACTAAAACCAACACTGTCAGTATCGGCTTCATCTACAATAATTTCTGCCGCTTCACCGATACTGTCGGTAACCACTAAATATCGCAGTAACTCCATTAAATAGCGCTTGCGTTCATCTTCACTGCCGGCTTCTTCAACTAAGTCTTTTAGTTCGTCCTTGTCGCAAGGATGGCAAGGGAGCTCCATTGGACAAGAAAATTCATTAACATTTATTTCACAATCCTCAACAGTTACAGTATTTGATATACAGGTTGGGCATTCATTGGTTTCTGGCCGACACCTGTATTCAAATTCGATAGTCGAATAAATATGACTGTTGGTAAGGCCGCCTGGGCAGGCTGGGTCGGCAAAAAGATTACCTGCTTGAAATTCTACGGTACCACATTCCCCCTGATCGGCCAACTCGCCATCCGACGATTCCGGGTTGATGCTCCAGGCATAGCGGGCGTAGAGGTAAGCATTGCAGCGGATTTGCAGGCCGCTGTTGTCGTTTTGGGTCTGCACTCCGATTTTTAATTTAAAGCTGTTTCCGCCACTTATTTCACTCGGCAAATCCCCGGTATTGTCCACAATGACGCCATAAGCAGGGTGGCTGGTATTGTCGGTCTCGAAGTTGTTGTCTATGATTTTGTAAGCCGTCGCGCCATCAAAGCGGATGCCGTAGCTGCCGAATGGAACATCCGGATCAGAGCTATCAGGAATGCTCGTAAAACTGTTGTCCTCGATGGTATGCGTTGTGCCGTTCAAAGCATGGATGCCGTAATGGACATTGCTGAAAAACTGGTCTTTTACGGTGATGGAACTGAGTTGGTCAAACGCCCAACGCGCCGTAATACCCCGGTACAGGTCGAAAAAACTGCCTCCAGGATCGCCCTCCAATACCTGATAACCCGCATCGTCGCTCGCGATGCCAATCCCTCGAAGCTGGATGGGCAGATCAGTGAACGACGAAAAGGTGCAGTCGGTGAAGCGGATGCCGCGGGTGCCCCACATCGAAGCGTGGGTGTTCACCCCCATTCGGCTGTTGTGTTCCACGCTGTGGTAGATCGGATCGGCCATGTAATCATCATTGGTGAAGTCTGTGCCGTCGAAATAGCTTTTGTTGGGTATAAAATGTACTACGCCGCCGCTTGTGCCCTGGACGCTGTAAGGTGAAAAATGGACGCTCCTGCGGCAATTCAGAAAAACCGCGCCATCTGAGCGCACCATGCCGCCGGCGTCTTTTAGGAAGGCAAACCAGTTCCCGTTGGCGTTGTAGCGTTTTCGGTCGGCTAAGATGCCGATGATGGCGTTTTCGATGACCGCTCCGTTTTGCAGGTACACGTGCCCCTGGTAGATACTGGAGCTGATATTCTGAACCTGTTGGGGGGTGCCCCAGACTTCGATGCCCTCCCACATCCAGTTTTCGCCGCAGGCATTCAGACCTTTTAGCGTACAGCCATCAAGGGTCAGTTTGCCGCCCTCTTCTACGATGATTTTGGTGTAATCGGCTGTTTCGTCGGCAATGTCCTGAATGTCGTTGGTGGCGTAGATATTGGCAAAGCTAATGACCGCGCCGCTGTTGATGGTGAGGTGTCCGCCGGAAACGATGCGCACGGTGCCCTTCACTTTTTTATTGGTATTCCAGGTCGTATTCCCGTCTATGGTAATGCCGTTGGTAATGTCGAAGGTTTCTTCAAGCTGGCAATTGGTTCTCAGTTTGGCAAGGATGAAGTCGTCGCCGCCAATTTCGTTGTTGCCGCACACGACGATGCCTCCATCATTGGTCAACGCCAGGTCGAAAATGCAGTTGGTGGCGGCTACATCATCTTTGACGGAGAATTTTTTCTCCCAGATGATATCGGGATCATCAAGATCGTATGCTATAACGATGCCTTCTACAGCCAGGCTTTCGTCGTCATCATTGACACTGCCACAGATAAAGGCTGTACTACCTGCTATTTCAAGAGCTGGAAAGAAATCGAGACCAGTAAAGCGCCGAACAAAGTTGGCTCATTCCACAGTGCCATTATTTTCATTAATTTTTAATAAAGCAGAACTAAATTCTGTATATTCTACGTAAACAGCCGCCCAAGGGGCGTCGCAAAGCACGTCTACATCCTCCGCCTTCCTTATTTGGTAAAAATCCACCTGTGCGGATATGATAAAATCACCGTCAGGGCCAATTTTGATATCGAACCCTCGATTGGCTTCATAACCATCCGGGACTCCACAGCGCCAGGGATCGAGGTCTCCGTCGTCATATAAGGCCGTGTTGAGTTCCGTGCGCGTAATAATGTTATTCCATTCTTCAACGCCATCCAAATCTGTTCTAACTACGAAAATATCTTCATCCTCTCCATCTTTCACCCAACCAGTTGCCGCATATCCCAATAATTCGCCACTATCATGTATGGGTGTAAAATTCCAAAACCTGGCCTCTTCATAACCCGTGAAAGAAAAAGCAGCATAGCCAGCTATACCAAATCCAGTGTCAATATCCCCATTTTCATCCAACTTAATCAACACTGCCTGTATGGTACCATCGTCAATGTAGCCAGAGATCATATAGCCATCAAAAGTATTGTTGCTAATGATGGGAGCCATTGAATATCCCCTGCAAGCTATAGTCTCTCCAATATTCAATTGAATAACCTTAGGATAACCTGAAAAAGCAGATCCATCTTCAGGATGTACTTTAGCAATGATTAATCTTAGTCCGGCAGCATTGGAAGTTGTTTTTGTTCCTACACTATAGTAAGCATTGCCATTTCCGTCGTCAAATTCGAAGACATCATAAAACACATTGCCGATTTGTGTTACTGCCTGGCTGCCAGGGAACATGACACTTTCCCAAAGGACAGTCTTTTTAAAAGGGTCGTATTTGTAGAGCGTCGGTTTTCTGTTAAAAGAAGCATCTTCTACAAATCCGGCTGCCAACACCGCTTTGTCACTGGTCTCAATCACGGAATAAGCCCAATCGGCTTCAGCGCCATAGCCACTCGTTATTGCAGGCGTGGCGAAGGTCCACTCAACGGGGGGGGGTAACTTGTGCATACATTTCAAGGTAAAGCGTGAACGTAAAGGCGGTCAGTAATACTTTGTAGGGAAGAAGACTTCGGAGGTCTTTGGAGTTAAATGCGCAAAGAAGAGCCATTGCGCAGGTCACACGTGAGGCGGAGCCATCGCGCAAGCGGAATAAAAAGGTTTTCATAAAAAATAAAGGTTTTGTGCCATCGCACGGCGCAGAAGCCCCGGGCGAACAGGCCGGTTATAGAAATGGTGTTTTAGATCGAAATTATTGAGAGGCGCAATAAAAACTAACGGGCAGATGCCGATGAATCATGGAATAATAGACGCACGAGGCGGAACTTCGACTGGCTTCGACTACGCTCAGCCATCAAGTCAATTAGTGTAATCGTGCGAACGTGCATGTGGGTAGTAAAATCAAATAATTGCTTCAATTTAAGCAAATTAGACGAATCAGCGCAAGCAATGTGGTGTATTTGTTGTTTAGAAGACAATCTGGAGGTTCGCAAATGTTAACGGGCAATATCATGGAAGTTACGCTTGATTTTTCACCCTTTAATTCGTAGCCCCCGCCTCATCATCTTCCTCTCCTCCCTCATCCATCCGATCCGTCATTTTTTGCACAATCCGGTAGCGGCTGAGAAATTCCCGGGCGATGACGCGCAGCACCGTATAGCCCGGAATGGCCAGTACCATGCCCGCGATGCCGCCCAATTGGGCGCCCATGAGTGTGACGATGAAAATTTCGAGTGGGTGCGCCATCACGCTTGCCGAAAACAGGTAGGGCTGAATGAGGTAATTGTCCAAAAGTTGTACCGACCAAAAGACCAGAAAAACCTTGCCGAGCAAAGGCAACATCTGGTTGTAAAACTCAAGGTCGAGGCTGGAGGTAATCGTTAGCGCAATGCCAACGAGGCCGCCAATGAGCGGCCCGATATAGGGAATCACATTCATCAGGGCCGCAAACAAGGCAATGAGGATGGCATTTTGCACGCCCAGCATAGACAACCAGAAAGCGACATAAAGCGTGATGGCCGAAATCTGAATGGCAATGGCGCTGAAATAGCGGCCCAGCATCCGGCTGGTTTCGTGAACGGCATTGTGAACCTGGTTTTCGTAACGCGCCGGGAGCAATGCGGCAATAAACCCGACCAGCAGGTTTTCTTCCTTTAAAAAGAAAAATGCAATGAACACCACCGCAAACAAAGCGATGGCAATGTTACCGGCAGCCGTAATGAAGCCACTGAAAAAGCTGCCGATCATGCCGGGGTTGAAATATCCCTGGAAGGTTTCGGTGAGGATGCTCTCTAACGATTGCTGCGGGGGGTGCAACCCTTTTTCGGCTAACCATTGCAGCACGTTTTGAAACGGCTCGTTGAGGGCGACCGCTATTTTACCGTAGTCAACGCTGGCAAGGTTGCTGGCTTGCCGCACGAGCAACGGCACAAAAAGCATGGCCAGCAAGAAAAAAACGAGAAAAAAGCAGATCAACGTCAGCATGGCGTTCAACCCGCGGCCGGACTGCCACTTCCCGAACTTCAGGCGCTGCTGAAAGAAGCCCATCAGCGGTTTGCCCAGCAAAGAAACCACCCAGGCGGCGATGGTATAAAACACAATCTGGTTGAACACGTAGATCAACCAGGCTGCGACCAACATAGAAACGCCGACAGCGAGCTTTTGTCCAAGGTTTTTCGTCTGGATCGTCATGCAAATCGAATCAGGATTTTAAAATTTTGCCTCCAAATGTGCGCTTGCCGCTAATGACTTTGTAAAGATACACCCCGGAAGGTAAGTTACCCGTCCGGATCCGTTTTTCTTCGGCATCGCCTTGCAATTCCAGTTCGTTGCGGAGTATGCGCTGCCCGGAAGCATTGTACAATTCAAAAACAACCTTGCCTTTCAATTCCTTGAACCGAACCAGCACTTCCTGATCAAAAGGATTGGGAGATACGCTGACCCATTTTTCTTCTAAGCCGGGTTCGTCGGTATTGACCAACATCAGCGCCTGTTCCACGGCTGCCAGCGCATCCACGCGGCCAAAGCCGTAGGTGTGATTGGGCACGTCCAATCCGGAAATTTCGCCGCACATCTGGTTGGTGCGCATGGGCACAGCGGTTTGCTCGATGAGGGTTTCCACGGTTTCTACATCGCCGATGAGCGCCGGGTTTGCAGAAAGCAACAACGCAACCAATCCCGCTACATGCGGCCCGGCCATGCTGGTGCCGCTGAAGCTGGCATAATTAGTGTCGGGCACGCAGGAGCGCACGCTCACGCCGGGTGCCACCACATTGGGTTTCATCCGGCCACTGCCATCTACCGTCACTGGGCCTCTGCTGCTGAATCCGGCAATGGTGTCGCCGCTTGGGCGTGAAGCCCCGATGCTGAAGGAGTTCTGGAACATGGCTGCGGGGTTGTTCACCGACTCGCAATTGCTGCCGCTGTTGCCTGCGGACACCACGACCACAATGCCTGCGGCTTTCAGGTTGTCCACTACCGCGTTCATGGTGGCAAAGTTCATTTCGTTGCAGCCTTCCACCGGCGGGCACCCCCAGGAGTTGTTGATGACGTGCGGTGCTTTGGAAGGGTCGGGGTTTTGGTTTTCTAAATTTGTGGGCGCTAAAAACCATTCAAAAGCTTCGATATAGGTAGCCGGGCTGCCCCAGCCGCGTTCCATATTCCGGCAGGCGATCCAGCGCGCGCCGGGCGCTACGCCAATCTGGTTGCCCAAGCCGTCGTCGCCAACCATGGTGCCCATGGTGTGGGTGCCGTGGAATCCGTCATCGCAAGGTTCAAGGGTGTTTAACCCGCAGGGATTCAATTCTGGTGTGGGCATACTGTCGTTGTGCAACGGGCTGATGCTGTGGATGGCGTCGTGCCAGTTGTAATTGTGGTCGGCGGTAGCGCCATTCCAACCTCTGTATTTGTTGATGATGGCCGGGTGATCCCAGTCGTAACCGGTGTCTGCCCCGCCAATCACAATGTCCTGGCCGGTGTAGCCCATTGCCCAGACATCGTCGGCATTGATGCGCTCAATGCCCCATTCGATGCCTTCGCGGAGGGTGATTTCGTTGCCCCGTTCGGCAAACGGCGCTTCCATTTTCACCCAGGGATTGGGTTGAATCTGGCGAACGGCATCCAACCCGGCTAAGCGCTGCAACACCGCAGCGTCAACCCGCGCATAGATGGCGTTGACCATACAAAACGATTGATAGGAAATTCCGGCGCCTTCCAGCACCTGCTTAACCGGGGCTTGGGTCTGTCGAGCCACGGCCTGCAGGGTTTGCCAAACGTAAGCACCTTTTTCTGCCTTGGTTTTGAGATGGCGGGCACCGGAAACGTCGGCTTGCCTGTCCAATAAAATCAGGCATTCGACTACTGCGCCGCTTTCAGCCTCTGCAAGCACGCCGGGATCAACTTTTGCTTTCCAGTCGCCGGATACCGCAGTCGTCCAGGCTAAAGCCAGCGCCGCAGCACAGATTGAAAAGCCCAATAATTTTTTCATACCGTTCTGTATTTGTATAGATTGAAAAAGCTGTTTCGATTGAATAGGGTTCGCATAACGCAGCTATCGGACGCTAAAAACAGACACGAATTAGTGTCTGTCCATTTAGTCAGGTGTCTGCTCTTTAGAGTTCGAGAGCAAGGCATGTGAAGGCCCAAAAATGGGAGTTTACTCGTGTAAATGACCAATTTTGGGTCTTCGCATAACGCAGCTATCGGACGCTAAAAACAGACACGAATTAGTGTCTGTCCATTTAGTCAGGTGTCTGCTCTTTAGAGTTCGAGAGCAAGGCATGTGAAGGCCCAAAAATGGGAGTTTACTCGTGTAAATGACCAATTTTGGGTCTTCGCATAACGCAGCTATCGGACGCTAAAAACAGACACGAATTAGTGTCTGTCCATTTAGTCAGGTGTCTGCTCTTTAGAGTTCGAGAGCAAGGCATGTGAAGGCCCAAAAATGGGAGTTTACTCGTGTAAATGACCAATTTTGGGTCTTCGCATAACGCAGCTATCGGACTATAAAGACAGACACGAATTACATGTGGAGGGAGCGGTTATCCGTCGCGGCAAGCGCTGCCTCCTTAAAAGCTTCAGTATATGTCGGGTGCGCATGACTCATGCGGGCTGCGTCTTCCGCAGAAGCCCTAAACTCCATAAGCGCCACCGCTTCCGCAATCATATCAGCGGTGCGGGGGCCGACCATGTGTACGCCGAGAATTTCATCAGTATCTTTGTGCGCCAAAACCTTCACCATGCCTTCCGTATCCATGCTGGCGCGGGCGCGGCCCAGGGCAGAAAAGGGAAATTTGCCTTTTTTGAAAGGAATGCCTTCCTGTTGAAGTTGCTCTTCGGTTTTACCCACTGCGGCCACTTCTGGCCAGGTGTAGACCACGCCGGGGATGAGGTTGTAGTCAATATGCGGGTGCTGCCCAGCCATGGTTTCCGCCACAAAAACCCCTTCTTCTTCTGCTTTGTGAGCCAGCATGGCACCCCGGATCACATCCCCGATGGCATAAATGCCTTTGATATTGGTTTCCAAATGCTCATCCACAAGGATGCGGCCTTTTTCGTCTGCCAGAACGCCTGCATTTTCCAGCGCCAGACCCTGTGTATAAGGCTTACGCCCGATGGCAATGAGGCAATAATCGGCTTCCAGGGTGAAGGCCTCTTCCGAGTCGCGTTTTTGAACGCTGACCACGGCACCGGTTTTTGTCGCTTTGACGCCGGTGACCATGTGGCTGAGGTGGAATTTGATGCCGATTTTTTGCAATGAGCGCATCAGTTCTTTGGCGCAATCCATATCCATGCCGGGAATGATGCGGTCGAGGTATTCCACCACGTCAATCTGTGTGCCCAGCCTTGCAAAAACGGATCCCAGTTCGAGGCCGATGACCCCGCCGCCGATGATGACCATCTTTTTGGGAACTTTGGGAATATTGAGCGCCTCCGTGGACGTGATGACGCGCTTTTTATCGTAATTGAAATTATCTGGCGTAATGGGTTTGGAGCCGGTTGCAATGATGACTTTATCCGTCTCAATTTCTTCTTTCGTACCGTCCTTTTTGGCAATGCTGATGCGGGTTGGCGATACAAAAGAGCCGTGGCCGTTGATGACGGTGATTTTGTTTTTGCGCATCAAAAAATTCAGTCCTTTCACGGTTTGATCCACGACTTCATTTTTGCGCTTCACCATTTGCGGCATGTTCACTTGCAGGTTTTTCAGTTCGATGCCGTGTTGTTCAAATTTTTCTTTAGCATTGTGGTAGTGTTCGGAAGAATCCAGCAGGGCTTTGGAGGGGATACATCCTACGTTGAGACAGGTGCCGCCCAACGCATCGTATTTTTCAATGATGGCGGTTTTGAAGCCCAACTGCGCCGCGCGAATGGCTGCAACATACCCGCCCGGTCCAGAGCCGATGACTGTTATGTCGTATTTCATCAGATTAAGTTTAGGAACGTGTCGTAAATAACTTCCCTGTTTGGGCGACCGCGAGGGTCGCCCCTACGTTGCGGTAGGCGGGTTGTTTCCACCGCCGCCTTTATTTTTTTTCTTTTTGCGCCGTTTCCAGTCCTTGTTCCGGTTGTTGTTGTTTCCCGGCTGGTCATTATCTGGGCGCTGTTCGCCTTTGTTTTCAGCAGGCGGCTGATCTGGTCGTTCAGGCCGATCGGGGCGTTCCGGTCTGGGCGGTCTGTTATCCGGGCGGTCTTGCCGTTCCGGTCTGGCTGGCCGGTCGGGCTGATCCGGCCTTTCCGGTTTGGGCCCCCGATCCTGCCGCTCGGGGCGATCCGGGCGGGGCGCAGGCCTCGTGCCTCTGTTTTCCAGCGGTCGGTCGCTGCGAGGGGATTGGGCATTTCCGCCTTGTTCGCCGGGGCGGTTATTTTTCTTTTTCTTTTTCTTCTGGCGTTGTTCTTCCGGCAATTCCACCGCGCCGGTCACGTCTTCGAAGCCCATGTCGCGGTCTTCGTCATCTAACTCTAATTCCGCTACATGAACAGCTTTCAGGTCGGTTGGTTTTTCACCGGCGGCATTCATGCGGATAATTTCCTTCACCTGCGCCAGATCAATGGCAAAAAGTTTGCCTTTGCCCGATTCGCCTTCGTAAACGTAGTAGAGCAGCTTTTTGAAAATGTCGGTTTTGATCAAAATTGCGCGGCCTGCTTTGGTTTCGATCCGTTCCGCGTTGGAAGGGAACTGCTCCAGGGCATCCATGTAGGTGTCTAATTCGTAATTCAGGCAGCATTTCAGGCGACCGCACTGCCCCGACAGTTTGGATTGGTTGATGGCGAGGTTTTGGTAGCGTGCAGCGGCCGTGGAAACCGATTTAAAATCGCTCAACCAGGTGGAGCAGCACAATTCGCGGCCACAGGAGCCGATGCCGCCCAAGCGCGCCGACTCCTGCCGGGCGCCAATCTGCCGCATTTCAATTTTGACCTTGAACTCTTTGGCGAAATGGCGGATCAATTCCCGAAAATCCACCCGGCCTTCTGCGGTGTAAAAAAAAGTGGCTTTACGCAAATCGCCCTGAAATTCCACGTCGCCCACCTTCATATCCAGATTGAGCATTCGTGCAATTGCCCTCGCTCTGACCATCGCCGGTTTTTCCTGTTCGCGCGCTTCCTGGAGTCGTTCCAGGTCGCGCTCGTTGGCTTTTCGAATGACCTCATGGGTGACGGTGTCTTCGCCAGTGCGCTTTTTCTTCATTTGCATGCGCACCAAATCGCCGCTCAGGTTGATGCGACCCACATCGTAGCCATTGCCGGTATCTACAATGACCATGTCGCCCGTTGCGGCAGGCGAGAGGTTCCGGAAAAATTGCTTTCGGGCGCCATTTTTAAAGCTAACCTCTACAATGTCGTAGGCCTCTACGTCATAGATATCCATATCCGACAACCAGTCGGAATTATTGAGCCGGTTGCAACCTCCCGTTGAACAACCGCCCTTGCTACCACACCCGGAAACTTTTCCGTCGCCGGTGCTTATTGAACATCCTAAACATCCCATTTTCGCTCATTTTACTTGTTAGAAATTTTCATCACTCTATTCGCCTGAATGCACGCATCCAGGAACAGTATTTTCGGATTGGCGTTGCGCTCAATAAAATAGGCGTTTTCTGTCAACAGACCTACAATTTGCTCCACCTGGCCAAAACTCAGCACCGATGACAAGCGCCGGGCAGTTTCCAGCTCGTTTGACTGAAGGCGCACGGCCCGATCTCCATTGACTTTTAGGGCGATGAATTCGCGCAAAAAGTGCAGGGCGTACTGAACAAAAAACTTTTGGCCTTCGCGGCCCAATTTGGCAAATCGTTCCACCCAGTCTAACATTTCGGGGCCATCTCCTTTGTAACAACGCCGCATCCAATCTAAAAACAACGCGCTGTGGTCGTTATCTTTGTGTGCAGACAAGCGCAGTGCTTCGTTGAAATTTCCGTTGGCTAAATACGCCATTGCCGCAGCTTCTTCTGCTTTTGCGCCGGTTTTTTCAACCAAACCTGCCACAACGTCTGCATCTTCCAATGCCGGTACTTTCACCAACTGGCACCTCGACAAAATGGTGTTGAGGATCAGTTCGGTGTCTTCGGCGACTAAGATGAACAGCGAATTTTCCGGCGGTTCCTCGATCAGTTTTAGCAGGCGGTTGCCTTCTTTGCCTAAGTATTCGGGCAACCACTGGATCAAAATTTTATACTTAGCCTCGAACGTTTTCAGGCTGAATTTCCGGATGATGTTGACGCATTCTTCCTTGGTAATATTGCCCTGTTTGTTTTCGGCGCCGATGTTTTGGAGCCAGTCATTCACGTCGAGCCAGGGGTTTTGCTCCAACGCACTGCGCCATTGGCTGTAAAAACCTTCGCTGGTTGCATTGGCACCGATGGTGGGAAAGGAAAAATGGACGTCGGGATGGATGAGTTTGCCCGTTTTCAGGCAGGCAGCGCATTGACCGCAGGCATCTTCGGGCGTGCGTTGTTCACAAAGCACGTATTGCGCAAGCGCGAGCGCCAACGGCAAACTCCCGCTTCCCGTAGGGCCAAGCAGCAGCAAAGCATGGGGCATGCGTTCGCCCCCCGCCATTTGTCGCAGGGCAGCTTTGGTAGCAAACTGGCCAATTACATGTTGAAATAACATAGTCGTATCCGTGATAAGCACGGTGCACACGACACGACTGTATTATGGCAGGAAGGTGGTTAAACATTGACCTGTCCGGCAGCCGCCCTATTCGGGCGGATTGACGGCGGACGGGATGCACGGTGCTAAGCGTCCATCTTCATCCGGCAGGTGTTTTTGAAAATTCTATAATCCAAAAGCGCTTCGTAAAGCGCTTGTATTGATCGTTCTGCAGAGTATTTCTGCATTCCGACGCTGTCATTAACTATGATGAGTTTTTGCCTTTTAACTGAGCAAAATCATTCTCCCCGATTGCAATTCCTTCTGCCTTAAATTCGTGTATCGCATGCACTATCCTGTGCTTCGATGATAATACGCGATAAAAATAGGAATTTCCTGACAACAGACGGCAGGTTTTTTTTTCAACCCGGCTTTTTCACCCGTTAAGCCTGCACATACACGGCGTATTTTTCTTCGTAGTAAGGCTCCTTGAAAAAATCGGACAGGGGGTGCAGTTCCGCATAAGACCCGCGCGGCAAGGTCTTGATTTCCTGCTTTACATTGCCGCCTTTGAGCGCGATAAGCCCGTTGGGGATGGCGTGTTGCTGTTTGTTTTTGATGAGGCGAAGGCTCCAGGCGGCAAGCAGGGGTAGTTCGGCCACTGCGCGCGACACCGTGAAGTCGAAGTTTTGCCCTTTCAACTCTTCCGCGCGGATGTGCCGGGCGGTCACATTGTCAAGTTGGAGGGTGTTGGCAATCTCCTGTACCACCATAATTTTTTTGCCCGTGCCGTCAATGAGGGTGAATTGGGTTTCCGGGAAAAGAATGGCCAAAGGAATGCCCGGGAAGCCACCGCCGGTACCAATATCCAGCACTTCCGCACCCGGCAGGAAGGTCAGCACGCCGGAAATCGCCAGCGAGTGCAGGATGTGGTGATCGTATATGAACTCAATATCCTTGCGGGAAATGAGGTTGATCTTCTGATTCCAGTCCTGATAAAGCGGCCCCAATTGCTCAAAACGGCTGATTTGCGTGTCGTCGAGGTTGGGGAAGTATTTTTTTATGAGTTCCATTTTTTTTAAGTTGATAAAAGCGGCGCAAACGCCCCCCAAACCGGATCATTCACGGGCGGCGGTGCAACTAATTCCACGGCTTCGCCCGAAACTGGGTGGGTAAAGGCTAATTTCCACGCATGCAGGTGAATGGAGCGGTCGCGGTTGCCGCGTCGGGCCCCATATTTTACATCGCCTTTGATGGGGCAGCCGATGGCGGCCAACTGTGCCCGGATCTGATGGTGCCGGCCGGTGATGAGGTTGATTTCAAGCAAGTGGTAGTGGTCGCTGCTGCCCAACAGGCGGTAGGTAAGCACCGCTTCTTTCAGGTCGGAGTCTTCTGTTTCCGTTGCTTCGGAGCGGTTTTTGGCGCTTTTTTTACCAACAAAATGCTTCAGCTCGCCTTCCGGTTCCGGCGGCATTTCCTGCACGACGGCAAGGTAGGTTTTGCGAATCTGGCGGTTGCGAAACTGTTCGTTAAGCGCCACTAAAGCATGGTGGGTTTTGGCAAATAAAACCACGCCGCTGGCCGGGCGATCAAGCCGGTGGATGACCTGAAGCTTCGACTGGGTATAGATTGCACCCAGGGCAAAGAGCGATTTATCGCCTGTTGTATCTTCCTGCACAGGAATGCCGGCGGGTTTATTGAAAGCGACAAGCTGGTTGTTTTTATACAAAACCAGGTCGCCAATGCGAAAATCAGGCGTTGGTTGCTCCATTTCAGAGGTTGGGTTAGTCCACTTCTTCATAATCCACGTATTCGCCGCGGTTCTCTTTTTTACCAGCAGGTTTGTCTACCGGCTTTTTTGGACCGGGGCCCCTGTTAGAAATGGCCGGTGGCGCAATAAAAAAGCGGTAAGCAAAATAAATAACGGCGATGGTGATGAGTAGCTTTACCATGGTGAATGAATTTGAAGCCACAAAGTTAACGATAAAATCAGACACCTGTCTGGCATTCGGTTTACACCTGATGCATGCCGGGGCTTTTTGGATGATTTTGCTACCTTTGCCGACCAGATTTGCGTTTTGTGTTTCCGAATCAAACGAAATACGGCATTGAGCGCAGAATAAGCAACATAATGGAAAAAAAAGACAACCTGCTGGGCGTACTTCAAACGCTCTACCATTGGCGGAAGCAAATTTTTTACACCTGCCTCGCTGCGGGCATCGGCACAGCCTTTATTTCTCTGCTTTTACCTACTTATTACAAAGCGTCCACTACGTTTCTTGCGGCCAGCCCTGACCAGGCCAAGCCCGAACTCATGTTTGGAGAAGGGGAGTTGAAAGCCGAGTTTTATGGCAATGAAAACGATATTGATCGCGTGCTGACCATCGCGGAGTCAAGTGAACTCGCTGATTTTCTGATAGATAAATTTAATCTGTACGAACACTACGACATTAACCCCAACGGCACCAAAGCGCCTTATCGCGTTCGGGAAGCTTTTTATGAATTGTACGAAGTGACCAAGACCAAACGCGATGCCATCGAATTGTCCATCGAAGACACCGACAAAGCGCTGGCTGCAAAAATGGCCAATGTGGCCCGCGATAAAATTGATGCCACCGTGCAGCAGTTGATGAAAGAGGCCCATACCAAAACCATCAATGCCTACCGCACCTCCATCCTCCTAAAACAACAGCAATTGCTGGCAGTCAGCGATTCGTTGAACCGCCTGCGCAGTACGTATGGCGTTTACAATGCCGATGTGCAAATCGAGAGCATTATGGCGCAATTGTATGGTACTCAGGCGCTTTTGGTTCGTGATAAAGGGAAGTTAGAAGTGCTTGAAATATCGCCCGGCATCCGGCGCGATACCATTACGTACATGCGCGCCAAGGTGACGGGGATGGAAGCGGAAGTTAAATCGCTGGAAGAAAAGGTCAAAAGCATCAATGACGGGATGCCCAAAATAGCCATTTGGGAAAAACAATATTGGGATGCCAATCAAGCATTGGGGAGCAACCGCGTCCGGCTGAAACAATTTGAATCGGCCTTTGAGTCGGATATTCCCAGCATCATCTTAGTTGAAAAAGCCCACGAGCCGATCATCAAATCGCGCCCCGTGCGTTCCCTGATCGTGATTGCCGCTTTGGTCATCGCATTTTTTTTCAGCATCGTTGGGGTATTGCTGTTTGAGGCTTACCGCGATGTTAACTGGCGCGAGGTTTTTCATGATCGTTAACCGGATCAAAATATGGATGACACAGGCGCCTGAATACAAATTGTTTTCAGGTTTTGCGGCCCTCGTTCTGCTCAGCCTTTATTCGGCGGCAGCCAGCGGATTCTATGTGCTGGCGGGATTGCCGGTGCTCCTCCTTTTTGTATGGGTCTGCCTGCTCGATTTTAGCAAAATATACTATCTGCTCCTTTTTTGCCTGCCTTTGTCAACCGAAGTATATCTGCCGGGCGGTCTGGGTACCGATCTGCCGACCGAACCGATCATCGTGACCCTGATGCTCATTTTTGGCGGGTTTGCCTTGCAACGCAATGGCGGAGTAGCGATAGAACGGCGTTTTTTCGTACACCCGCTTACCTTGCTGCTGCTGGTGCATGTCGGCTGGATTTATGCGACGACCATCACGTCCGAGGTGTTTGTGGTCTCGCTGAAATTTTCATTGGCCAAAACCTGGTACGTCGCCGTATTTTTTTTCCTGACTGGCTATCTGATCCGCACGGAACGCGACTTTAAAGCCTTGTTCTGGGTCATCTTTATTCCCCTGATGTTCACGGTATTGGTCACCATGGTGCGGCATTCCGCTTATGGCTTTTCATTTCGGGACATCCACAAGGTTTTGCATCCTTTTCAGCGAAACCACGTCAATTACGCTGCCATGCTGGCCTTGTTTTCTCCTTTTCTTTTTTTGGCTATTGGCTGGTATCGGCGGTATTCAAGGCTTTGGTGGGTGCTCGTGCTGAGCGTTGCGTTCATGCTGGTCGCCATCTATTTTTCCTACACGCGGGCTGCCTATGTTTCGCTGCTTTTCGCTGCCGGTGCCTATGTAGTGGTTCGCCTGCGCATGGTGCGCTACGTGTTGGCCGCAGGTGTGTTGGTCGCTGCGGTACTCATCGGCTCGATGGTTTACAACAATCGCTATTTGGACTACGCGCCGAATTATGACCGCACCATTACGCATTACAATTTTGACAACTTGCTGGAGGCCACTTACAAAATGGAGGATATTTCCACCATGGAACGCGTGTACCGCTGGGTAGCCGGGGCGCACATGAGTGCCACGCATCCGGTAGCCGGCTTTGGCCCGGGCAATTTTGTCAATTTTTATAAACCTTATGCGGTTACCAGTTTCCAGACCTACGTCAGCAACAATAAGGAACAGTCGGGCATTCACAGCTATTTCCTGATGACCCTGGTGGAGCAGGGCTGGCCGGGTTTGCTGCTATTTGTTGCGCTCTTGTTTTTAACCCTGATCAAAGGGGAAAATATTTACCACCAAACCAGCGACCCTGCGCGTCGCCGCCTTGTGCTCATGGCGCTCCTTTGCTTAGTTGTGATTGACGCTTTTTTACTCATCAATGATATGATTGAAACAGATAAAGTCGGTTCTTTCTTTTTCATCTGTATGGCGATGCTGATCAATTTGGATCTGGCGAACCGGAGGGAAATAAAATGACATCACAGGAAACAGCGGCAAAAATTGCCAAAGAAATGTTTGCCAACGATGCCTTTAGCCAATGGCTGGGCATTGAGCAGGTAGAATTGGGCGTCGGGGCGTGCAAATTGCGCATGACCGTGCGCCGGGAAATGCTCAATGGGTTCGGCATTGCCCACGGTGCCATCACGTACGCGCTTGCTGACAGTGCATTGGCTTTTGCCTGCAATTCGCAGGGCCGGCACGCGGTCTCCATCGAAACGGGCATTTCGCATACCCAGGCAGTCCGCGAAGGAGACACCCTCATCGCCATCGCCGTAGAGGAACAACTCGGCAACAAAGTCGCGTTTTACCGCGTCCGGGTATTAGAAGAGCAGTCGGGGAAGGTTGTCGCGCTGTTCACCGGTACGGTGTATCGTTCATCGAGGGATTGGTGATTTGTTTATTTGGTGACGCTGGAATGATCGAAGAAACGAAATCTCTATCCTGTTCCCTCGTTACCAATAACAAACAGCTATTTAACAAATCACCAAATCACCAAATCACCAAATCACTGCTTCACCAACTGCCGGTAAATCACCCCATTGTCCGTTTGCAGGGCGCACCAGTATAAGCCGGAAGGCATTTCATACAAATCCAGCGAAAAAATACCAGTCGAAGGCGCTATGGCCGACAGGCAGCGTCTGCCGTTCCCGTCGTAAAGGCGGACTTCCTGCACGTTCAGCTTTCCCGGATCAATCCAGACCGAAGCCCAGGCGGGCGTGGGGTAAATTTTTAGTGTAGACAGCAGAGAAGTTTCATCAATGCTGGTGATGGTGAACGGGAAAGAGCCGGAAAAAGCAGCACAGCCGCTGCCATCCGTGACCCGCACGGTATACGTTCCGTTCTCCACAGGTGCGTAGTTGGCGGAAGTGGCACCGGGAATATTTTGCCCGTTCAACAGCCACTGGTAATTGGGTCCGGAGGTGCTGCTGAGCGTACTTCCCTGTTGCGAAATCACCGGCACGGCAGGCCCGAGGAAAGTAAACGTAGGGCCTACGCCTGAATTGAGTACCACTTCAGGACATACGGCTGGCGAAGCGAAGATAACATAGGTACCCGATTCCCTGACCCAATAATTGATTTCTGTAGCTCCGGCAATCGGTTCGCCGTCCTGGTACCACTGAAAGTTGACATACCCGCCAAAAGGGACGGATATTTCTGTGGAATCGCCGTTGCAAAATTCACTTTCGCCGTCAGAGGCCACCACCGGCGACAAGAAGACCCAGGAATCAATCAAAACCGTTGGAGAAGGTTCGGTGCAGCCATTTTTTGTAGCCACCACATAAAAGTAGGCAAAGCCCCAGTAGCTGATGTCTACCAGGTACAATTCGCCGGTTGCCCCGGCAATGAGTGTCCCACCGGTATTGGTGTTACTGAAGGAATAATACCACTGGTAGGAATCGAAATCCCCTGCGCTGAGTTTTACGGTGTCGCCCGGGCAATAGACGTTACCGTCCACTATGGGATCAACGCCAATGACAACATCGAAATCGCATTGCGCGATTATCGGTGCAGCAGACAGCAGGAGTAAAAGTGTCGGAAGAAAAAACAGTCGTTGATACATGCGTTAATTTTTTTTAGGTCAAGACGGGCTTTATGGGGCTAAAGGTTGGGATGGGCTTATTAAACTCAAGTTAATCTTTATGGCTGAACTATCCACACAGTTGCGTAATTTTAACGCCATATACTGTCTTTTATGGATCGCGAAGCAACATACCTTTTTGAGGCGTTTCCGGAGATTTCCAAAGCGCAATGGATCGAACAGATCAGCAAAGACCTCAAGGGGAAGTCTTATGCCGACTTGTTTTGGCAATTGGAATCCGACCTTGTTCTGGAACCCTTTTACCACCCCGACGACGGCGAACCTGCGCACGCACCCATCACCGGGGGCAAACATTTTAATGACTGGGAGGTCGGCGAATCCATTGACGTTACAGACGTTGCCAAATCCAATGCTGAAACCATCGAAGCGCTGATGGGCGGTGTGAATGCCCCGCTTTTTGCGTTGAAAAAGCCGTTGGATGGCGCTGAACTCCAACGCCTTTTGCAGCGAATCGAGCCGGAATACGTATCCCTTCATTTTGGCGAATACTACAGCGACAAAGAGCCTGTTGCCCTTTTTGAATTGCTGTTGGAATGGGTAACCGGTTTGGGCAAAGATTCCGCCGTGGTGAAAGCTTCCTTAGATTTTGACCCGCTTTTCGATTGGAACGAACCGCCCATCGCGATGCTGGCCGGGTTGATTCGCCGCTGCGAAGCCGATTGGCCTTCGTTCAGACCCCTCCAGGTCAATACCGGCCGGTTTTATGCCGGCGCAGAAGCAACGAGCGACGAACTGGCGCTTTCCATTGCGAAAGGCAGCGATTATTTAGCCCTGCTCGGCGAACAGGGGCTGTCGCCGGAGTTGGTGAACCGCCACTTGCAATTTGCCGTAGATATTGGCAGCAGTTATTTTGTGCAGATTGCCAAAATCCGGGCGCTGCGCCTGTTGTGGGCAAATGTGCTGGCCGGATATGGTGTCAGCGACGCGCCTGCTGTACCCGTCGTGGCTCATTTTGCCAAAGAATCTCAAGACGAAAACGTACACACCAATATGATCCGCGCAGCCACCCAGGCCATGTCGGCTATTATTGGCGGTGCCGACCGGCTCTACGTGTTGCCCGCAGGCGCATCGCTGGAAGCCGAAGCCACGCCATTCCACCGGCGCATTGCACGCAACGTGCAGCATTTGCTCCAGTTGGAAAGCCACCTCGGTTATGTGGTGGATCCCGCAGCGGGCAGCTATTATCTCGAACAGTTAACCACCCAACTGGCTGAAAAAGCTTGGGTTAAGTTTCAGGAAATTGAAAAGAATGGCGGGTATTTGAGTTTTAAGGGGGGGTGAATTTTTTAAAGTACTTTGTACACGTTTTTTCTTGGGGAACCGACACTTTCTTTTTATGCCATGAGCGAAGAAAAAAATAAACTGGTCGTTTTCCAGGAAAAGGAAATCCGTCGGGTTTGGCACCAGGAAGAATGGTGGTTTGCCATAGTTGATATTATTGAAGCGCTTACAGGATCCGAGCGCCCTCGCAAGTATTGGAGTGATTTGAAAAAGAAGTTGCAAAATGAGGGTGCGGATCAGTTGTCCGAAAAAATCGGACAACTGAAAGTCAAGTCCTCCGATGGGAAAATGTATGCAATGGATTGTGCCAATACTGAAACGATATTTCGCATCATCCAATCCATCCCTTCCCCTAAAGCAGCGCCTTTCAAAGCCTGGCTTGCCAAAGTGGGCTACGAGCGCATCCAGGAAATTGAGAACCCGGAACTCGCCGCGCAACGCTCCCGCGAGTATTACCAGGCGCTGGGTTATAGTGAAGAATGGATCGAACGGCGCATGCAAGCCATCGCCGTCCGGGGTCAGCTCACGGAAGAATGGAAAAATAGAGGTGTGCAGGAAGGACAGGAATTCGCCATCCTGAGCAATCAAAGGAGGAACGGCCGCCGGAAAAGCGCTGGATGCTTTTGAAACAAGCACGGGCGATAAAGTAGTTACCGGCGAGAACAACAAGCAGCAGATTGCGGAAGCGAAGCAACAGCGAATTGGAAGCAAAACAGAAAAAGAAAAAAAATTTTGGTGATAATTGATTTTCAATAAGATGAGTTTCTGAGATTGAGGTGCGATATTCGGGTTTTGTATATTGTATTATGGTGCGCAACCTGTTTTTTAAACGACAAAGCTTAAACATACAACTACTGCTACTCCTGATCCTTCCGGGTAGCGCTGGCTTTCTGTTCGCCCGCGAAGCGCCCCGAGTCATCAATTTCTCCAAAGCACAATACCAGGCTCAAAACCAGAACTGGATGATTGCCCAAGGCAACGACTGGCGCATGTATTTTGCCAATTCTGGCGGCCTAATGCAATTTGACGGCACCAAATGGAAAGTGCAACCCATCTCTGACCGCCGCACACCGCGAGCGATTGCCTGCGCCCCGGATGGCCGGGTATATTGGGGCGCTTTCGGCACCTTTGGCTATTCGGAGCAGGGAGATTCCAACAGGCAGGAGCAACAACTCTGGCGCCTGCTGCGCGACACCGCCGATTTGCAAAAAGCCCAACGCGAAGAAATCTGGAACATTCTGCTGCACAACGACTTTGTGCTGTTCCAATCCTTTGCCATCATTTATAAATACTACCCTGAAACAAAGGTGCTGGAAGACATTACGCCGCCGGGCAACATCATGTTTGTACACGACCTGGGTGAAAAACTGCTGGTGCAGGTCATCGGCAAAGGCATTTATGAACTCAGTCCCCGAAACGAATTCATTTTTCAGGAAGGCACGCAAAGCCTTGGAACCGCGATCGTAAAAAGCATCCTTCCCGTTGCGGATGGCAGTTACCTTGTCGCCACGGAACACGATGGCGTATTCCGCTATGCCAATGGCGCATTGAGTATCTGGAAAGCAGTTTTCGACGGCATCGCCCGCACCAACCAACTCAACAAAGGCATCCGACTCGCCAACGGCAATTATGCGTTTGGCACCATCCTCGACGGGGTATTTATTCTGGATCCAAACGGCGAAGTCCTGTATCACCTCAACCGAAGTGGCGGCCTGCAAAACAATACCGTTCTGGCGCTTTACGAAGACAACGCAGGCAACCTCTGGCTGGGTTTGGATAAAGGGATTGATTTGATCGAATTGAGTTCTCCTGTTGTCTATTATACCGATAAAAAAGGCAAACCGGGTGCCGTTTACACCGCAGCGGTTTTTGAGCATAATTTGTACATCGGTGCCAATCAGGGTGTGTTTTACAAGCCCTGGCCTTCCAATGGGGAAGATTTTCGCTTGCTGGAAGGCACACAGGGGCAGGTTTGGGAACTTCGGGTGCTGGACGGGCAACTGCTGTGCGGCCACAATGAAGGCACCTTTGACATTGCCGGAAAAAAAGCATCAAAAATATCTTCTATCACTGGCGGCTGGGTCATGCAGGTGCATCCAACGCACCCGGACATCTTGCTGCAAGGCACGTACACCGGCGTTACCGTCTTGCGTAAAAATGAGGCAGGGCAATGGCAATTCTCCCATCGCATTGAAGGATTTATTGAACCCGTTAAGCGTATGTTGTTTGATGCGGAGGGGTATGTTTGGGTCGCCAATCCCTACAAAGGCTTGTATAGGCTCAAGTTGTCGGAGGATATGCGATCCTGGACTGAAATTAGGCCATCCGGTATAAAAGACGGCTTGCCTTCCGAATTCAAAGCTGATATTTTCCGGTTCAACGGCGCGTTGGTTACCCGTTCGGCAGGAAAGCTGTTTTACTCCGACAAAAACAGCCAATGGAAACCTTTCGACCTGCTCCAGGGTGCGAGCAAGGCTTTTACTTTTGCTCCCGGCGAGTGGTTTGAGGTGTATACGGATGCCGTCAAGTGGGTACGGGCCAAAGGCATTCACACCATTCCTTTGTCGCTGATTCCCGATTTTGAAAGCATTTTGTCGCTGGGTGATGGCAGCTATCTTTTTTGTCTGGAAGACGGATATGCACTGATTGACGGCAACCAGGCCCGCCATAATTTCTCACAAACGCTCCCTCCGCCGATGATCCTGGAGGTAGAGATCGGAGGCCCCCATCCCTTGACCATCTTCCTTAGTAAACAAACCGATGAGTGGGTTTTATTGCCAACCCAGAATGACTTTGTTTTTCAATTTACTTTGCCAATATATACCAAAGTATCTGACTTTCAATACCAATTGGAAGGCTTTTCTTCGGAATGGTCGCCCTGGGGCAAAGTTTCTGTCAAAGAATTCACGAACCTGCCGCCTGGACATTACACGTTCCGCGCCCGTTCCAATGCTTCGGAGGAAGTCGTGGCTTTCGCTTTTATCATTCGCCCGAGTTGGTACCAAACTACCTGGGCTGCTGCACTGGTACTGGTGTTTGTCTGGATACTGCTTGCTATCGGCCTGGGCTGGCACCGCCGGCGGTTAGAGAAACAACGCCGGAAGTTGCTGCTGGAAAAAGAACGCGAGCTGGAGCAACAACGCATTCGGGCAGCCAACGAAAAACTACAGTCGGATGTCATTGGAAAAAGCCAGGAATTGGCCAACTCCACCATGAACCTCGTGCGCAAAAACGAAACATTGATGGAGATCAAGGAAGAATTGGCAAAGGCCAAATCGAACGCAGGCGGCACTTTTCCACCCACCAATTACCGCAAACTACAGCGCCTGATTGAAGATAACCTCTCTTCCGAGCAGGATTGGAAGCTGTTTGAAACCAATTTTAACCAGGTGCATGAAGCTTTTTTCAACCGCCTGAAAGCGCAATTTCCTGACCTCACCCCTGGCGACTTAAAACTGGCGGCCTATTTAAAAATGAATTTGTCGTCGAAAGAAATAGCGCCCCTGCTCAACATTTCTGTCCGTGGCGTGGAAAACAAACGCTACCGCCTGCGCCAAAAAGTGCATCTGGACAACGATGCCAATCTTACTGAGTTTATGATTCACTTTTGAGAGAGGGGGAGGGAGGG